>Ga0209780_1002709_pt1 | contig 12758 bp, 9 predicted proteins | sample WorMetexBAHAMAS2_FD_187384 | JGI IMG/M metagenome (GOLD analysis project Ga0209780, IMG submission 187384) | Marine gutless worms symbiont microbial communities from Max Planck institute for Marine Microbiology, Germany - Inanidrilus exumae... | ecosystem: Host-associated > Annelida > Digestive... | reverse complement strand
TTACTTTTTTTGTGTAGATTTCTAGTTAGGTCATTTTCTTGGGGGTATATGACATCTTTATATAAATTTAGGGGTTAGAAAAATGTTCTGTATTGTTACACAGGTTGGGAGAATGGTCCAAAAAAAACACGATTTTGGCGTTATAAGTGCACGGCCCCTAATCAAAAGTGAACAACTGTAACTCAAGCTGTCAACATTTGTAGCCGAAATGTGAGTATTTGCACAATTTATCTCTTTCTTTGTTGCAATTTTGGCGATGACTGGAGTTTGCAGCAGGACAACGTGAAAAGGTGACGAGCATGGACACTGATTGAAGTGACTTTAAAAAAGGTAAAGGTCGGGTTCTTCTATAGCGCTACTTACAGCGGCAATGCCGCGACCAGCCGCGCTGTACAATCGTAGGAAGTGGCAGTCGATTGGCAAGAGCCAATGGTGCTGCAGCGCAAATTGCGGCCATCCATTGCACGCATTAACGTACAATAGGACCCGCGGCATGCAGCTAGCAAACACACCACCGCTCCAATCAACCACCCCGTAAGCTTTTACCAGATGTATGCAGATGCACATATATGCTAATGGCTGTAGTTGGTACCTTGAGCAGACATGAGACGAGTGCCGACAGTATGCTGTCGCTAAGTTCGACGTCGTTGTCGAGTCTGGAGTGCAGAATCTGCAGGGCGGCGACGTTGGCGGGAAACGTAGCTTCAGCGGCGAGCTGAGACAGAAGTTGACACGAGCCGCCAGGCACAGCGGCGACGACGCTGTCAAGCAGCATCGTCGCGCAGTCGATCGCCAACACCGACACTTCCTACACACCGCACCAACCACGCCCGCCGTTTTTACGCCGGCCGCGTCTAGCGGAAAGCGTAACGAAACCGTCTGGCGTCCGTCCGTCTGTCCCGTCGGCATTCTCACCGTGACTTACCAGGGGGCAGCATGCGACGCGGCCAGCGTACATCACACGACATCAACACACAAACAGAGATAAAACAAGACAGTCTAAGACTACACACTACAAAGTTAACTAAACTTATCACAAAACAGAACTATAGCCTACTGAATACCACTGACTGCAACTTCGCCATAAATCTATATCACATTTCTTCAAGACGCCAATATTGTTGCTTGCTAACACTGTTATTATTCATTTGCAAAAAGGAAACTGTCTGAATCGCTCGACTTCGTTTGGCAAAAAATCTGCACTGTTCCTACGTACATGCTGTAAATCAATTTTTCAAGGTCAAAGGTCAAGTTCATACGATTACAAAACGCCAGTCGGCGGGCGGTCAGTCCGTGTGCTTGGTCACTTCGACGCTTCTAGTCCAGAAACTGCAGTACGTTCTTAACGTTCACTTTTGTGACGGCAGTTTTTGTCGGTTTGCCACTAGTTATGCTGGCCACGTCCAGCGGAAAGCATAATGTAACGGTCTGGCGTCTGTCCGTCTGTCTGTCTGTCCCGTCGGCGCATACTCAACGTGACTCACCATGGGGCAGCACGCGACGCGGCCAGCATACATTTCCGTTCCGAGTATTACGAGGACGAACATACTTGTTACATACATGGCCATCAGTCCAGCTTATTTTCCAATAGGCAGTAAGATACAACGAGGTGAAGTGACTGAGAACTGATTACGACGTTCGCAAATACTACATCCCACAGTGTGTCGTATGTCGACCACAATAACGTGATTTAACGTTACACCACCCAACTGAAAATCATGAAAGGACGGGAGGATCGCAACACGGATGCACGCGTTAACATCGCCGATGACCCCTCTACGTCTGATAAAAAATTAGGTGAACTTTGGTCCAGTAACCCTGAGTTTTGCGGACTACACACGGGGCTTTGCCAGGCATTTCTAGCTTATTATTTACTTATTTACGTATTCGTTTAGCGACAGAGCGGAGGCGGCGGCGAGTGAGTGACTGACGTCGTCGGCGTGCGTCGACGAGAACAGAACGAGAAGCAGTGACTTGACGGCTGGTCGAGAGATGGACGCCGCGTCACTCGGCAGCGCGTCAATCAACTGTCTCATCGCCGACTTGCGCACGTCCACTCTGAACAACACAACACATTCTCAGTCGACGACGATCCACTCAGTGACGTTAACAAGGATTTAAGACTGGACCCACAAGAACAAGGACTTGATTGTCAAGGACAAGGATAGAGACAAGGACTAAATTTACAATACAAGCACAAGGACAAAGATTTACAATTAGTCCTTAAAAGTCCTTAACCCTTTGAACCCTACAGGTCTGGAAAGCGGCCTGCCGGAGACGCATATATACCCGAAAGGTCGGTATACCGGCCCACATACATACCATCATTACCCTGCTGGCAGGTATACCGGCCAATATTATAGTGGTGCACAAAGGGTTAAAATAAATATGCGGGGGAGGAGAAAGTTATAGAGCTGAATGGCTAGGAATGTCAGGGTTCAAAGGGTTAAGGACAGATCTAGAACAAGCATTAACATCGCTGTATGCAGTCGCTTTTTCTGGAGTTAGCAGAACAACTGGAGCAGGCCGGAGTGACGAACATTTCCCCCATAACCCTAACTATAAACCTAACCCTAACTCTAACCCTAAAACTAACCCTACTGACCGTAACGTGACTCACCCTACCCTAACCCTAACCTTAAGCCTTCTAACCCCACTCCTAACTCTAACCCTAACTGAGCAGGGTAGGGGGAATGACCGAGGTGGAATTGTCCAGGGGGAACTGCCCGTTTCCCGCAAGCTTGATGCCCTTCCTGTCACCCAGCCAACAGTGTGGAAAAAATCGAAGCAATAACTAGTAACCCTAATCAGGGAAAATCGCCCACAAGCCCCATATTTTCTTTGTACGTCACAGACTGCCACACCATTCACAGCTCCGCACCGACACCAACATCCCACGGGAAACGGACACTTTCCCTGGACAATTCCCCCTCAGACCTTTCCCCTACCCTGCTCGGTAAGGGTTAGAGTTAGGAGTGGGGTAAGTAGGGTTAGGGTAGGGACATTTCCCCCTACGCTGCTCGGTAAGGGTTGAAGTTAGGAGTGGGGTAAGTAGGGTTAGGGTAGGGACATTTCCCCCTACGCTGCTCGGTAAGGGTTGAAGTTAGGAGTGGGGTAAGTAGGGTTAGGGTAAGGACATTTCCCCCTACGCTGCTCGGTAAGGGTTGAAGTTAGGAGTGGGGTAAGTAGGGTTAGGGTAGGGACATTTCCCCCTACGCTGCTCGGTAAGGGTTGAAGTTAGGAGTGGGTTAGTAGGGTTAACGTTAGGGTCGGATCAGTAGGGTTAGGGTTAGTACGTAAGATTAGTATTAGGGTTAGGGTTAGAGTTAGGGTTAGGTTTAATGTTTGGGTTAGGGGAAATGTCTGGGAGGGGAAAAGTCCAGGGTAAATGTCCGACACTCCATCTCACACGTCACACATCGCCGTACGAAATACTGGAACGATTAATAAACGCCAGTTGAGATTATCAGTAATTTCGGCGATTGGGCGTAGCAATAACGGCGTAGGGTGTATCAACGAAGTTACTCTACGTCGAGCCCGGTTAGTACTGGGAGGGTAACCACCGTTTTTGGACGGGCATACCACCTCGGTATGTAAGCAGCCACCCAGGCCAACTCAGCCTCCTACCCTCAGCTGGACGGTTAATGAGTACCGACCAAATTGCGGTGATGCTCTGTGGCTGGGGAGTAAAGATAGGCTTATTCCATTCGTGAATAAACATGTGGGTGGCAGGTGAAAGTGTGTGATCCCTTTAACACGTGCCATACCTGAGCGCTAAGAGATGAGTATCGCAGTCATTATAAGGCGCTGAACGAGTATCATATTTACATCAGTAGTGATTGCACACTGGCACGACCTCAGCACGCCCAATGAGTCTGGTGTTGAAAGAAAAAAGGATAGCGTATAGCAAACAAAATTTTAAAAAGTCTGCTAGAAACTCTACCACGCGTGACAAGATAACAGTAATTAACAAAGTGAGGTGTCTTCCATTTGTTCTTCGGCACTTTCATACTCATGACTGCATGACAGCAAGGGCATCTTGCTCGCCAATACCTGCCATAGTTATCCCCAATGTTCTCCTTACGGGACCCTACCCAGCTGGGAGTAACTCCAGAAAGTACCGTCAATGACGGCATCATCAAAATGAAGAGAGGGAACGTGTGAGCGACGGTGTCCGTGTCGTGATAGTCGTCGATCATAGTCCCATGATTCTAGTGACATCGTGATTGAAGTGGGCTAGATGGAGAGTCCTACCTGGCCGCGGCGTCAGACAACGTGCACGTGATGTACAACCACTGACGTTGACGTTCTGCTGCACCGCCTACATCACCAGCATCAGCAACGTCATCATCATTATCATCATCATCACCGTCATCACCACCATTATCAGCAACGCGGTCAGTAAGTAACAATTTCTTTATTACGTTGGCCGCGCCTAGAAGAAAGCGTGATTTAACGGTCTGGCGCCGTTCATCTGTCCGTCTGTCTGTCTGTCCCGTCGACATACTCACCGTAACACACCAGGGGGCAGCGTGCGACGCGGCCATCGTACATTTCGGCCCGATGATAAGGAGGACCGACATATTCGTTTTAACTAACAACTTTGGACTTGCGATTGACAGGTCGCGGGTTCAAATCCCAGCCGGTCCGCTGTCACGTAACATAGGTCAACTCAGCCTTGCATCCCTCCAGGGTCGCTAAATCGAGTATCTGCTTCGGCTGGGGGTAAAGGCGGGATTCCCACCTCTGCCGGTGGCACTGTGTGATCCCATGTGGCATGTGCGTTTCCGGTAGCAGTGAAAAACTAAGTTGATGCTAAACTGCTATACGGTGTTTACTGTTCTTTACTTACTTGCTCAATTTCGATTCACGCAGAGACTACAGAGTACACTGCTAGTGAGTAATGATAAACCAACGGATTGTATTAATACGCCATGCTTGCTCAGTTTATCATAACTTCGCTCCCGGCAGGAGTGCAAAGTATTGCGATCAGCGTGTCAGTATGTTTATCTGTTTGTCTGTCTGTTGGTTCGTATGTCCGCTCGCGCATCTAATAGAATCATGTTTTATCAAAAGAAGCAAGGAGCAAAGCGTAGATAGGGTCTGTATTTTAGACCTGTCTGAGCCAGCCAGGTATAAAGAGAGTATCTCGGGAATACGTATTACAGCCAGACTCAGAAATGCACATTTGGTATTAAACCAAACAGAAACTAATATTTCTGGGGTCTCACATGCAAGGTGCCATAGAAATTGGTATCAACTTTAATTATCAGATTTCAAAAGGTAGTGTAATAAATGCTTTTAAAGTGAAAATAAAATTGTTTATGACGGCTATACGTACAAAACTCTTTGGAAATAATAATCTTTATTCACCACCAATTGGTATACAAACAAAGTAAACAAAAGTATCAAATATAAACTCAACAAGACTAACTTAAGATTAACTTAATTAAGGGAAAATAAATCCACCAGCGAAAGATTAAAAATCGGCTTCCATTTATGACCAAAATGACTTGCAACAAACGTCGGTATTATTGTGTATCAGTGCCTATGATGTGAGAAGCTTTCTTTTCATCAACTGAAGGCCTCAAACTCTGTCCAGTAGTTCTGGTTTCAGTTCTGTTTTCACTGTTTAGTCTAAATTTCAGTTAACTGTGGCTGTATATTTTGTAAATGCAACTTAAATCTCTCGTGCATGGTTGGCTGTCATAGCAAGTCAAGTGGATTTATTTTTATTGATTGATTAATTAACTGATTGACTGAGTGATGGACCAAAACAGTACGCCACTTAGTACCTTCAATGCACAGCTCATCGGGAATGCCGTTTGACGAAAACTGAATGGACAACAACGCATCACAAACGTCATCCAGCTGTAACGACACAAACACAATGCCATCGAGCATCATAGCAAGCAGTCGTCTTCGAATTAACATTTTAATGTACGAATTCGTCACAAATTCAAACACACAAATGTAGCTTAGTGACAATGATTAATTAAGACACAAGAAATGATTTCATACTTGAACTTAGCTGGAATAGTAACCGGTGCTAATTTGCTAAAGTGAACATGACAGAAAAATATGACATCATTCAACTGGTGTGTACTTAAAGTTACTTTATTATCTCTCGTATTTTTGAACACGCAAACAACTTTTTACTTTTTACTTTTCTGTTTTTCCTTTTGGTTGGTGCCTGTAAGAGCTATTTTGTAGCCTTGGTACTACTGTCATTGCGATCTGTATATGATGTTAATAATAATGAACTCTACTAAACTGAAGACGTGTAAGATTATCAGCTGCGTTGGGATAAAGTAAGTGCAACAAACGCTGATTAGTACACTGCATAGTGGTGCAGACACTGGTGACGTCATCATAACACGACTAACATCAACATCACTGGTCAGCATCTCAGGCTCTCTAGCTGCTGATGCAGCGCCTGCCTCGTTGCCATGACGACCTCGCTCCTACACGCACAGCACTCCCATTACTACTGCTGCTACTACTACTACTAATACTACCATAAACGTAAAAAAGTTTAGTACGTTTTTATTAACATCACTTTTACGTTTTCAAACGTTTTTTTTTTATTTTGCCAACCTTTTTATTTTTTAAAACATTGTCAAATTAGCACACGGACAATGAAAAACCGAACAGGAAGCACTTTCAAAACAACAACAGCGAAATAGTATTATTGTTGTAAGTTAATTAACCACAAATATCATACTAACCTGTTAATAAGTAAGTCATAGTCAATTGCAAGCTTCTAAATACTCATTACTTGCGGAGTAGTTCGAGTAAGCACGTTAGACATTACGCATGAGCATTGAACATAATGCAGACAACGTCTTTTTACAAAACAAAGCTGGGGTAAAGAGGGAACTGTTAGACACTGTCAAAGCAAGGAAGCTAGCATACTATGGTCACACCATAAGGAAACAAGGGAGTTGCCTGGCAAAAAGAGATAATGCAAGGAACAATGCCAGGTGCACGCAGGCGAGGAAGACAACGCACGGCCTGGATGGACAACATCAACAAGTGGACAGGACTCCCCATGGAAGAGTCAATCAGAATGACAAGAGGACAGAGATAAATGGAGAAAGTGCGTCCATGCTGTGGTCAACCCTCGGATCGAGGACGGCTAAAGAACAGAACAGAACAGAACGAACGTGACCAACAGACACACAGACATACAGACAGACAGAGAATGCTACTCCGTCATAGCAATAGGCTGCATCTTATGCACTGCGCACATGCGATGCAATGCATGCACGCATGCATACATACATACATACATACATATATCTATGTATCTATCTATCTATCTATGTGCGTGTGTATGTATGTATGTATGTATGTAAAAAAGGGTAAAGGCTTCCCATACTCGTTACCGAGCGTTGGGCCCGAAGCTGATCCCGGTGTACAAACAGACTGTCAGCCCGGCCCGCGAGTGACTATAAGTCATCCACCCGGCGGTAGGCTGCCATTACTTTCCACCAGGCCTGCGGTTACCTTCCCAGCTGCAGAGCATCACCGCCCCTTGGCCTGTACCAAGTTATACTGCTTGGTGACAGAGGCACATGGGTGTGAACAACTTGCCCAAGGTTGTTACGCAGCTTTTGCCCCGAGTAGGATTTGACCCACGACCTGTTGATCACACGTCCAACGCTCTACCCGTTGCGCCACCGCACCACATACATGTATGTATGTATTTTACTGTAAATTTTAATGAGTTTCATCAATAACGAATCTACTGCTAATAATTCCGTCTATACCGCGGCGGTGGCGTGTGTCGGCCGTCTCTGAGGCGTCGGTATACCGCTGACGTGCTCCGTGGCCGCGCATCCGGCCGCCGCCGGGCGCTGAGTCATCGTCGTCGTCGTGGGTGGTCGCTGCCGCTCTGTTCGCGCCGTCGCCGACTTACGAGACCTGCTGCGAGGCGCCGTCGCTGGCTCTTTGATTGTCACGTGGATGTTACGTCTAACATGACAACACGTGACTTCCGGTTTAATTCTCACCGCGCTAAAGATATAAACGTAACGGTCACGTAAGTAAGGTAGTAAGTAAAGTAAACAGTGTATAGCAGTTTAGCATCAACTTAGCTTTTCACCGCTACGGGAAATTCACATGCCATATGGGATCACACAGTGTTACCCGCCACCCGACAGAGGTGAGAATCCCGCCTTTACCCCCAGCCGAAGCAGGTACTTGATTTAGCGACCCCGGAGGGATGCAAGGCTGAGTTGACCTATGTTACGTAAAAGCGAACCGGCTGGTAATTGAACCCGCGACCTGTAAATCGCAAGTTCAACGTCCTACCGCTGAGCCACCGCGCAAAACGTAGTTGCTCTGGTGCGGCGCAGTGTGGACACAACTCGTTACAGCGGCGCTTTATAGTCGCAGAAATGGCCGCATATTGGCGTGAACCTACTGTTGTTACTGCACCGGGTCGAGCAGCCAACGCTTACAGCTGGACCCGCGGTGCAGCACAAGGTACATTCCACCACCCAAATCTATCGCCCGGGGCCTTCGTCATGTTCCGTCCCGCTGCACGTAGGAGGCTGAGTTGGCCGGAGGAGGCAGTATGTTAGCAACTTGGTCGGACCGGCGACGTCTCGGTCACTACTAGAACATTGCGTGTAATCACCGTAACATTAGCCAACATCAATACAATAACATAGTAAGAGCATGGACATTTTAGCCGGTAAAGTAAAGAACTCGGCAGTCATCCGTCCGTCTGTCCATCTGTTTGTTTCCAGTCTATCTTTTGAACCGACTGATCGTTGAACTTGATATTGTATGTGTGTGGGGGTCATGATCACTGCTCGCCTGTGATTAAAAGTCAAGGTCAAAGATCAAGGTCAAAGGTCAATGTCAAGCGTGTATGGGCATGGTAACGCAGTAACACGGCCGGTCTGCCTCGATCCTCGATCGAGGACAGTTTTTCGAGTCTAGCCCGCACGGCATACCTGCCCCGCGGGCTATATGTTTTGCTTGCATAAATTTATTTTTCTTTTTTCTTTATGTTAAAAATAAACTTTTTGAGCAAAGAGAACTCAGGATCTACTGGACCGATTTTCACCAAATTTTAACCATATTGTAGGCATTTTATCGTAGATTGCCGATTTGACCCCCTTTTCTCGAAGGCTCAAGGGACGTTGCCATGGCAACCAATTTTAGGGTCAAAATTAGCAAAATCGGCCGACTCGTTTTCATTCGTCGCCTTGGCATTCGAAAACGGCTTGGAATATCGCCATTCTGATTTTTAAAAGTTCATCTGCGATGATCTGGCTACATTATGCGTACGGGTAAATTTGGTGTACTTTGGTATAGTAACTGCAGAGTTTAATATTGCCAAATATACAAACGCTCGTTTTTATCTTGAAAACACACTTTTCCACCATATGGTAGGTATTCGATCGGAGATTACCAATTTGACCAACTGGACCAATTTTCGTCAACGTTTCAATGTGTCGTTGGTGTTTGATTACCGCTCTCATCCTCTTTTTCCGATCGCTTAAAGGACCTTGCCATGGCAACCAATTTTAGGGTTAAAATGGGCGAAATCGGCCGACTGACCTTTATTCGTCGCCTGGGCATTCCGAAACGGAATGGAATATCGCAATTCCCATTTCAAAAGGTTCAATGTGGATGATCTGGCTACATCCTATAGAAATTTGGTGCAAAAATGTACACCCCATCGTCGATTAGCAGTTTGGCTACGTCCGCTTGGCGGCGCCACTGCTGGACCTTGCGGGGATCAGCACAGAGTTTAGTGGGGTGATCAGTACTCAGTTTTGTTTCAGTTATTCGTTATGGGCGTCACTGCTATGCCGCGTGGGCTACACACTGGGCTCTGCCACGCATTTCTAGTTTCTTTCTGGGTATTTGATCGTAAATTGCCGATCTGACACCCGTTTTCCGATGGCTTAAGGGACGTTGCCATGGCAACCAATTTCAGGGTCAAAATTGGCAAAATCGCCGACTCATTTTCATTCGTCACCTTGGCATTCCAAAACGGCTTAGAATATCGCCATTCTGATTATTTTAAAAAGTTCAGTTGCGACAATCTGGCTATATTGTGTGCAAATTTAATGAATTTTGGTCCAGTAACTTCGGAGCTTAATATTGCCAAAGATATACACCCCGTCGTTTCTTTCTTTAAAATAAACATTTCAGACAAATTATCTCGAGATCCACCGGACCGATTTTCACCACATTTTCACCGTATGGTAAGTATTTGATCGTAGATTATAGATTTGACCCTTTTTTTCTGATCGCTCAATGATGTTGCCACGACAACCAATTTTAGGGTCAAAATTGGCAAATTCGGACTATTCATCTTTATTCGTAGCCTTCGCATTCCGAAAAGGATTGCAATATCGCCATTCTGATAAAAGTTTATTTGCGATTATCTGGCTACACCATGTGTAAATTTGGTGAAATTAAGTCCATTAACTCTGGAGTTTAAGATACGCAAAAATGTACACCCCGTCGTTTCTTTCTTTAAAATAAACATTTCAGACAAATTATCTCAGCATCCACCAAATCGATTCTCACCAAGTTTTCGCCATATGGCAGGTATTTGATCGTAGATTACCGATTTGACCCTCTTTTTTCGATGGCTAAAGGGACGTTGCCATGACATGAAATTTTAGGGCTAAAATGGGCGAAATCGGCCGACTCACCTTCATTCGTCGTCTTGGTATTCCCAAATAAAGTGGAATATCGCAATTCGGATTTCAACAGGTTCTTCTGTGGTGATCTGGCTACATCGCGTAAAATTTGGTGAACTTCGGTTCAGTACTCCGGAGTTTAAGAAGGGCAAAGATGTAGTTTGGCTACGCGTCTCCACTGCTGGACCTTGCGGGGATCAGTACTGAGTTTTCTGGGGCGATCACTACTCAGTTCTGTTTCACCTATACGCTAGACGGCGTCACTGCTATGCCGCGCGGGCTACACGCTAGGCTCTGTCATGCATTTCTAGTTATAAATATAACCGCTGACAGGCTACCAGAAGTAATACCTCGTCTAAGATAGTCGCCTGCACTAAGTAATAACAGTATTATAAAGCAGCTTACTGAATTATGCTACTACTGAACAATATTTGATTAAATGACGAAATTAAATAACTTAAATACTGTTCTGACGTTAAGCGTCCTCGTAATACTCGTACCGAAATCTACGCTGGCCGCGTCGTGAGTCACACTGAGTATGCGCAGACGGCCGGGAGAGACGGACCGACGGACGCCAGGCCGTTACACTACGCTTTCCGCTAGACAGCTGAATCAGGCCGACCCGTAAAAAGCTGAAATCAAGAGAAAAGGGAGACACGTCAGCTGACCGTTGATGCGGGGCTGCAGTCTGTTCTGCTTTTGTATCTTCTGCGTCACGTCTATCGTCGCCGTTAGTGACACGACACAGTGGCGCTATCGGCGTCGCTTCATCAGTCGACGCCAGCATCATATGCGTCTTCAGAATTCTTGACACCTCGTCCTAACCGACATACATCCTACAGTTACTGTATGTGTTAGCAGAGATGTCTCACATTATTAGAACATGTAGTCTTCGAATTATAAATGCATTTTGATTAAAATTAACTCACAAAAATTAATTTCATCATTTGATGAAATATACATTGTCTCAAAAACGCCTCACCTTTGACGTCATACGAACCGATTTTGATAATTTTCGGCAGAAATCCTACGTCCACACGCCGCGCGATAGGCCTATACCACGATCGTCGCATCTCCATCGGACAAATCGGCAAGCACGCGGGCCACGCGGATTCGTCCGATTTTGGGCTTCTGGGGGAGCAAAGTTCCCCAAAATGTGAGATTCCCTGCCTTGGACGCCGAAGAAACGCCGTACAAAATTTGACGTCGCTAACTTTATCCTCGGCGGAGAAATCCGTAACCGTACGAACAGACACACACACACGCACAAAAAAACAAACAGTAACCGATATATCCACGCCTTGCCTATCCGCATATGTGGATAATAATGAGTATTATGGGTGTTTAATATTCCGGAAATTTTTATATGGGTATTCCCCGGATAATATATTGGGGGACGCGTGCCATTCGGAGCTGGTGGCTAAATACCAGTACTGGCGTTTCATTATTTCAGTCTCTCTGACAGCTGAAGGACTGCGATGTCGAACGAGTAGTTTGTGTAGATGACAAGCTACTGGCTCGACGTTTCAGCCATGACGTCTTTTCATGATGTAGCGTGTTCACATAGCTTAGCAATGACGGGCCATTTGCTTACAAATGACAAAGAAATACCGCTGTCAAACGTTAAGAAGATAAGAAGAGACTTGCGGGAGATTATAGGTAACGTGTAAGTAGTCTAAATATTTTCTACTGAACCGGTGAATATTACAAACAATTAAGACAATGAGACCTGAATGCCTTTCGGTTGAGTAGTCATTGCCAGAGCCAGTTCTGACGCCTTGAGATTGAACAATGCACCAATCACGGCCTGAGCCAGCTATACAGTACGACACAATACAGTGTAGATAGTAACAAGATGCAGTCGGAGACAGCATACTTCGCCCCTGGTGCCGGCACCTGGCGAATTGGACGAAACATACGCGTCGTCTTTGATTCTGGCCTATTCGGTCCACAATGTGAAAACATGACGTCATCCACAAAACCGGAAGTACATGTATATAGCGATTACATTATCATCAGAGCAGGATTGAGACACGGCCATGAGCAATATGTAGAGACAATTTGGAGAAAAGTCGCCATTTTCAG
>Ga0209780_1002708_pt1 | contig 12759 bp, 9 predicted proteins | sample WorMetexBAHAMAS2_FD_187384 | JGI IMG/M metagenome (GOLD analysis project Ga0209780, IMG submission 187384) | Marine gutless worms symbiont microbial communities from Max Planck institute for Marine Microbiology, Germany - Inanidrilus exumae... | ecosystem: Host-associated > Annelida > Digestive... | reverse complement strand
ATTATATACAATATGTACACAAAATACTAAAAAACACAACAATCAGTGCTCAATTCACTAACATCAAACGACAGCATTCGCCCCAATACAGTGGGCGTGGTCGATCTACATGCAACAAACATGGCGGCAACGGTAATTTGCGAGAGTTGCCTAGCTTTCCTTTTATTTAATAGCTTTGGTGTGTACCGATACAGGCACTACGGCCAAGAAATCGGTAACTTGTATGGGCCCGGAGAAGGTGCGATTTTCATGGATGATGTCAGCTGCAATGGATGGGAAAGCTCACTAGCGAACTGCTCTCACTTACGCTGGGGCATGCACAGCTGTAAGCACGCAGAGGATGTGTCAATTGCTTGCAGTGTTCCAACGACAACTGTACCGGCCGGTAAGCATACTTGTAGGGCAGTGGTTTTCAAACTCTTTCGTGCCACGACCCCCAAATCATGTCCTAACTAGATGAGGGACCCCCAAGGCCCAAGAAGTCAAATTTTCAGTAATTCACACACGCAACACTTAAATCAGTCAATGTGGACTAGGCCTACATACATCCTCCTTAACTGAATTAGTAAATATGTTTTAAAACTTTTTATAAGACTTTTCTGACAAATTTTTGCCTCCACACAACGAAGCAGTGTTATGTTTCCGCCGGCAAAAACCTGTTTCTGCCATACATCAAGTTTAAACCGGTTTAAGCTGAAAAAAAATACTAATACATATATTGGTACCTTCTCGTCCACGATATCCTCTGTATCTCACGAGACAAACATTGTAATACACCTGTGTATTCTCCATCACACCAGGTGTAATTTATAATATGCATCAACTGAAATGAGAACTGCGCGTCTGTACGTTAAACTCCAACTAACTGCGCGTCTGTATGGCCAAGATAAGATTATAACTAAAAGTTGACGTAACTGAACTTAATATTCACAACACACAAACGTAAAGCTAATGGCGATTTCAGCAGTTAACGATTGCCTACGTTAATCTTGGTGTTCGCTTTGAATCTATTTTATAAAAAATGAGTTTGTCTGCTGCACGTAATAAGTTTTGGTTTTAAAAACCTCTGGCAGAAACTTATTTCTGTCAGGACCGTTTAAACCGGCAGAACTTGCTAAACCTGCAGCGGAGATGGTAATGCTGTTCGCTAGGCAAAAAAAGAATAAAATTTGTTGTAAAAATACGAATTAAATAACACTGGTTATTTACACGCCACGGCGACCGCTGACGGATGCATATTTGCAGGTGAACAAAGCACACAGTCTCCAACGATGGATTCGACCACCAACGATAATAACGTCGTATCTTCTGGTGCTGCTGAGACCGTACCCGTTACCATGGCAATAAGCGACGCAGTGACATCGTCAACGGATGGTCACAGCGACGTAGTGTCCACGTCAGATCAGCAGTTGACGTCCGACATGCCAAGTTCTCTGATACAGAGCGTAACAACAACAAACGTGGCAACTACAACCGAGTTAACTACGACAGCCGCTGAAACAACGACGACAACAACGACTACAAAGACGACTACAAAGCCTGAGACAACAACAACTGAGATAACAACAACGACTGAAGGAGATGCAACTAGCACGAGACAGAATATTCCAACGTCTGAAGAAACATCGCTCGAATTATCAACCGTAGCACAGACCACAGTGACCAGATCACCATCTCCAGACGTTCACTGCTGTTGTCGCTGCTGTTTCCCTTCCACTAACGCCTGCAAAGTCTGTGACGGAGACACTCTAACCGATGCCTCTAAGTGCGCCAAGGAAAAACCCAAAATCATTAAACCAGTGGATCGAACTACTCCGAAATTTGAAGCTCCTGGACCTCTAAAAGGAAGTCAATATCCCGAGAGACTGGCTTTGAGAGAAGATTTTCTTAAAACGGAACAGCTGACCGAAAATCTGGCAAGTCTACCTGAAAGTCAGAGGATTGAACTTGGCTTCAAATCAAGCGATCTGATTGTCGACTGCGTTTACAATGGAAAGCCTTGTTCCGTTGAAAAGTTAGTAGATATGTCTTCTTAACGTCTAAGATGCCCGTTTATTCTTGTTATTCACTACTTTCTTGTGAGTATTAATTATTATTTTGCTATACTTTATTTTTGTGTTATGAATAATGCTGCGATGATGTCATATAGCATTTGAGGAAGTACGTACAGTAATTTCGGTTGTTAATCACTTAAGTCATTTTTCTGATATCATATGGCAATTAAATATGTCATTAGTCGAACAATAATTTGCATAACATAATATCAACAACCCTGAAATTTTCTTGACTATTGTCCATTTATTTTGTTTTAATCCCGGCTTATGTTCAAGCAAATGATTCGGATTAGTTCGCATCTTTAAATCGGATTGTCAGTGACACAATAGTTTATTGTTCAATATAAATTAAATAAAATTAACTGCTAAATGTAATTTAATAACTTTTTTGATATTTAGCTGTATTATGTGCTACAGTAGAGATCTAATTGCGTACTGCGTTATTGATTCTCTGTATAGTAGTTATACGTATGTTGTAGTCGTCTAATTTTTCCTTTATAATTTTTCTTTCTTTCTGCCTCTTGGTTGTCTGTTTGTTTGTGGCCAATTTTAATTGATTTCAGCCCTTTATAGCAACGTACAATGTTCCAAAGGAAACGAGCTACACACCTACTATTACGACTACTATTTTACAGTCGACACGTTGTTTATAAACGTACATAACAAAGTTGTTTCGATGCAATTTGAAGGGACTTTACTCTATTCAGCAATCCAGTCTACGGTAACTGTTACATGTTCAACTCCGGATGGAACAAGAGCAAGCCGCTGAAGTATACATCACACAGTGGTAGAACACGCGGTTAGTCCACACCGTCTGTTAAACGTATCTTGAAACATTTGGTCGAGTTTTTAAAGAAGTAAACACGATAGCTACTAGCTCCGTATAAGTTTAAGTAATCTATTTTGAGTGGGATTTTGTTTATTGTTCTTTGTTTAATGTGGATCTTTTATTTATATGTCTCTGTGGGAAAGTATAGAAGGTTATCGGAAAACATACCTATTCCTGTGGACTCTTAAATCTGTACAACACACCGTAAGGTAGCACAAGGATAGAATACTTTATAAACAAATCAGCTGGATATGTAAAACCGTTCGTTGTCATAACTGCCATAATGTCGTACGCTTGAAGACGCTGGAATGTTTGAAGAAACAAAAAAAACCAGAAAACAGGTAAGGGTCTAGACCTAACATAGACACAATACAAATGAATAAACGTTAATTATAGCGCTACCAAGTGATACAAAATGCTGGGAGAAGAGTACAACTACAGTCGTACCACGTCTACGCTGCGCAGGTATGACTCTGATCGCCAATGTGCAACAGCACCAGTACGTCACCGAAGTAGGTACGACGGCCGGACTTATCGTACTCATTCATCCTCAGAATCTGATGCCGTTTCCTGAGGACCGCGGCAAGCTTGTCAGTCCCGGATATCAAACTGAAATTGCCATCACACAGGTTCTGCAGTAATGCTACAGTCTTTCATAAAGAGAAATTTAAGACGTCGTCACATTCAGTCGACTTGTCCAGTTTTCTACGTTGCAATGTCTGTTGAATGTTTTTAGCTAGTTACGTTTTGTTTCTGTTAGTTAGATGCTTTTCTGTGTATTGCTCATTGCATGGTTTTGTCACTGCAGGGTTGTGGTTAGTGTTAACTTACATACCCTACTTAGGCAGTATTTACTACTGGAAAATATAATACACTACTGTTATGCTGTTTGAATGAAATAAAGAGAGAATAAACATGACAAAATTTATGGATTATGGTCACTCATAACTCTGAAATCATTTTATTTAATAATTTTGCTGAATCGTTTCGGACTTTGTTTTTGTATTAACACAATGCAACACAAGTCTTTTCAGCTCAACTGGTGTACTACTTTAACACTGTGCAGTACGTACATCACCGTTTGTACAAACTGAATGACAGACCATATTAGTCAACAACTTAGCATCCACCTGTAGCGATGTCATCGTAAGTTGTAATTATATAGGGAACAGCTGCAGTAAAAACATTTGATCCTATGGGAGAGAAGATAAGACCAACTTATATGCCGTAATTAGTAATGAATCTAACGAGATAATTAACAGAGTAGCCAGAGACAACACCACACGGTCTCATTTATTTTCAGAAAACAATCCATCGCGAGCCGAGAATTGGGGACGAATGCACGGACGTCAACAAACCAAAAAACAACGTCTACGGAGAGAAGTATCCGGTCTCCTCCAGTATTCAGGTGTCTACATTTCGCCACAAGACACTTATGGAAAAACAATGATAATAGCAACCACACAAATAACTACATATGCCTAACTTTGTTGCTGCCAATTAATAGCAACTTATATTTTGTTTTCTACTTTACTACACACTGATCACGTTAGGACGTTGTATGAAAACGATGTAGACCTAATACTTTAATTAACCGTTGTAGCTCTGCAAAGTTGTACTCTATTGTATCCCACATTTGACTTGTACTGTACTACATCAGGCCTACGCGAATTTGATGCTGGAGCGGTTGCGGCATATTGTGACTGATGAGTACGTCTGTGTGTATGTCTGTGTATGCGTCTGTCCACAAGGATATCTCTGGAAACACACGCGCGATCTTTACCACATTTTTGATGATTTTGTGCATGTTGCCTATGGCCGTGGCTCGGTCTTCCTCCTTCAGAGTGACGAAATCTCAAGGGGAAGGGGCATTGTACAGTATAGCATTTGAGACCCATACAAAACCGACTGAACCGATCGAGATGCCGTTTTGGTTGATGATTGATCTTGCCTCGAGGAACAGTGTGTTACGTGGGGGTAGCAATCCTCGAAGGGGAAGGGGCAATTTTGGGGGAAAACGTGTGACCGGCAAGCCTAATCCCCTATGAATTGCGAATTGGAGTGCTCCATGAAGCGGCGTACACAAGACAGGGGCAGGCGCTTGATTGCAAGCGTTGGACACGTCTTTTATTGGCCTTGAAGTGGGTGGAATTGCACACCGCGGTCGAAGTCTAATATCTAAGATTGCCTTGTTTGTTTTGAAATAAAAAAGCCGGATTATGATAGGCTACTACTGAAGGCACTTGCCGAAATGACTCTCAGATTCTAGGCAGTAATACAATTTTGATATAGTAATTTTAAGTCTGGTTTGGCGTGCAGGCGTGTCAGAAGACGTGTTATCAGCGTCATGTGATCGAGCGATGTGGCTGTTTCGACGCTTACTACCCGGCAGACAACGCGTCCGCTTTTAACTACGTCCCAGTACCTGTTTGTTCGATCAAGAACATCACTCAAGGTGCGTTGTTATCGTGTCACAGCTAAACTATCTAGTCTGAGTCCATCTAACGCATCGCATCACTTACAATACGATACGATACGAGATGGTATATTTACGTGCGCTCAAAAGTGGACGGAAGGGCCAGCTTAATCTGGAACATGGCGCCAAAAACGAAAAAAGCACTAAAAACGATAACCGGGTAGAAAAAACGCAGAAGAAACGGTTCGGGTGATAGTCCGTGAAGGCAATACGGAGGCAGAAGTAAAAACTACGGGGTAAAAATTTATGAAACATCAAACAGGTACGTTTTAAGTCGCATTTACAGATAAAGATACGTCGACCTACTCGTCTGTTATGTACCTTCAAAAGCCCTTGAGTGATTTTTCGAAGTGGTTTTGGCGACTTTTTTGATGTCTGCGTGTTCATTCTGTGAAGGACAGCACACTGATAATAATAATATTTGATCCATTCTGCCTTTCCTTGTTTCTCAAGGGGTCGCCAAAATTCAGCCCTAATCGCTATACTTAAGACTAGTGCTGGTAGCATCTCCTTTAATTCTTGGCTACGATGCTACCGCATCGTCTAATTTCATTGTGCATTTTTAGCAGATTGTGTTGTACGACAGATGACTGCAAGTACACGATGAGTCGCATGTTTGCGCACAACAAACTGGATTGCTCTTGTCCTCCTAGATGCACGTACGTATGTAGGCAGTCATGTATATGTGACACGTACATCGGTGGACCCCATTTTACAGTTGACCATGTATTGCCAGTTTTCCCCATTATTTTCCTGCAATTTCCTCGAAAGACAAGCCTGCAAATTCGCCCCCGGTAGGCGCCACCTAGCGAACTCGACCAAAGGAAGTTGTCTGTCGTTCGACTGGTGCCACTAGCTGGCGAAATCGGGATAACGTACCCGTCGTCTTTGATTCTGGCCCATTCGCTCCATTATGTGATAGAATGACGTCATCTACAAAACCGGAAGTACATAACAAAATCTTAGCGCACTATCAAACGGTGCTTGACCTTGAGTGACCTTAAGTGGCCCTAACTTTATCCAAACATGCCATTTTGCGTCGCGTTTCGTATCTCTCTTTGTAACTGGTGGAGTTAGAAACTTTATTTTTGGTAGATAGGTTTACTATAGCTAGTCCTAGCCTATGAAAGGGGCTTAGTCAAGGTCATTCGTTCGTTCTTTGCGGGAAGGGTCCAGCCTACTCTGGACCACAACACTGAGACCATTTAGCGGTCCAGTGCCCTTGCCCAGGGAGAGGAAGGAAATTGGCAGGTGTGTGCGACGTGTGTGTGTGTTAGCGACGTGTAGGGTGAAGGAGGGGTTGAGTAGGAGTGAGCAGCTTGTCGGGTATTTCTATAGCGCGCCACTTCTAAACGTAGCGTACTGTCTGGCTTAGCCTTGATATGACTGGCGCTGTGTGTTACGCCAACCAGCGGCCAGCCAAGTCTATTAGCTTCGACTCACGCCGGCGCGGCAGGCAAACTCGACACTGGTAGATCAAGATGCCTGCAACGGTCACAGTTTATAGAGGACACCGTCGAACCCTCTTTTTTCCTGCCCGGGATTATCTCCCTGTTCATCATATGCGTAGGAATCTTGGTCAAGGTCACGTGACCCATTTTAAATTTTGGGGCCCCAATCATATCTTTGCAATGGGTGAAGCTAAGCATTTCAAATTCGGTGTGCAAACTTACACTGACAAGTACTACATGCATGGTAGATTACACCGGAGGGATATGTTTTGGGTCACGTGCCCACCCTTAAATTCTAGAAAATACCTGATCATATCTTGGAAACGGTGCAAGAAACGGAAGACTAATAAGACGTCGTATGTGACCTATCGAATGATACCAATATCAATGATCTTGAGTGACTTTCAAGGTCATTTTTTTGTCTAAAAACTTTTAGCTCCCACACCTCGCAAAATACAGCATGCATTATCTATTATATGTTTACACATGAATCGTTAAGCGCATATGGCTTGTAATTTCAACTGTCTTATCGAAATCAATGACTTCTCAAAATTACAGGCAGTCGTATACACTGTAATGTGGTAATATCTCAGAAACGCTGCCACACTGATGCATTCGATGCTACTACAGACCACTATGAATATTTGTACACGGCGCAAAAAAGCAACAGTCTGCTACAGACAACACGTGATCGAACATATATTTTAGCAACACACTATACCAATATAAAATCTAGCAATTAGCAAATATAGACGTATGATGTTTTATTTCTTCCAGAGAGAAATTATTTCATCTTGACACCACGTCATCCAATTGGCCTCCGAAACCCTCGATGGTAAAGTCGATTGACCTGTAATATCATTTTTCTACTTTTATTCACATTAATTTTGCTGTCGTTTTTTTTACTTTCATTCTATTCGATCAAGACACATCCTGTTATTGCTAGTTTAGTCTGTTTCGTTATTATCAGTTGTTCATTTCACCCTCTCACAGCATGTCTGTCACGGCACATTAAAGTTGCAGCTGACTCTATTTTACGTTCGGTATCACAAAAAGTCCATAAACAAACGACATATGTTTTGGTTTGTGTTAGAGGAGAAGCACTTCTTATTACTCATAGTTTTATGACAACATAACAACATAATGGATCCATATCAGCTACTTACATTCGTTTAATGGCTGTTACTGCGGGCTTCCGTTAGAATTCGGTGCTTTCCACTGTGCCCGGGCATCGGAAAGGCATCAGATATGATAGTTTTCCTTGGAGACTTATTTGGAGGACCACGAATCTGAATCTGGATAATAACTGTTAAAGCAATTGTGTTATAAATTGATTGATTGATTATGCGTTAGGCAATCGTTCTTACTAGCCTGCAAATAAAAGCGCCTGTTTAGTAGTCGACAGTTATCATTAGGGAAAGCCGACTTTTCTTCAATCAAATAACAATAAAAGTTAGGATGATGACGTTGGTGATCATGACGACGACGTACAATTGCTTCAAAGCTTACGGCTGTAGGGGGATTCGCCCTTTAACCCCCTCACTAGGGGCTCTGCCCCGGTACCCCCTAGTTTATAACAGTCTGCTCGGTGTTGCATGTATAATCTGCTGCACTGTAGCTGTATTGTCAAGGTGTTTGAATGAGTCGTATAAGTAAGTAAGTAAGTAAGTGTTTTTAAGGCGCCGCATATCAAAAGTCACAGAGCGCCGATGAATAGTGGTGAGTTTACAGTTACAGTTGATAGGGTTACTGCTATAGTAAACACGAATGCTGCTATTGTAGGCATCAATTCTGCAACGTCTCAAGCTTAAACTGGGTCCAGATTTCAACGTGACTGACCCCGTCTATGTGGACAATAATCTGGTGAAATTGCAGGTTTTCTTCAAGGACATCGTTTACAAAGATTACACCGAGTCGCCCAGTTATTCGGTAAGTTTGATACCTGAACACAAAAACGTACAACAAGATTGCATACTTGATTTATCACCGTCATCAACATTTATTTTTGCACATGAATAATAATTAGGGTAAAAGGACAATATCCAAACAACATTAGCCTATATCGAGACAGACTGTGTTTTATATTATGCAGTATGCTATTCTGCTGCTATTGTTTCGCGTTATCTGAGCGACCATTGACATGCATGTTCGCACGGTAGCCTTAGCTTTATAGTTAATTTGTATAGTTAATTTGTATTGTTTTTGTTTTGTTGTTTTATTTATATTTGAACATCTGCTGCGTTCTGCTGATGATGTTGTGTACAGACGATACAGTACATATCGGACCTCGGTGGTGTGTTCGGCCTGTGGTTCGGCTTCACTCTGTTGGCATTTGCCGAACTCTTCGAGCTGGTCACCGATCTCATCCTGCTTGGAATCTGGCATCTTCTCGACGCCGTCGGTTATATTTAGTGCGAACAGTTCGTGCGATCACACCGTCACGGATGACGGCCACAGAATTAGTAGAGTTCGTAGTGGTGAATACTTGTGCACAGTAATGTACGTGTTAAAGTAAAAATGTCACAAGCACCATAAGGAGCGAACTGAGTGATGTGCTATAGTTTAGTAAATCTGGTTTAGTAAAATATCAAAAACTTTGCCATAACGTCAATGTGCTGACAAGCAATATCACATTTTTATTATTGCTGTTTTATCCTGCGCTGCATGCATGCCCCGCGGGCTATAATTCTGCGTTAATTTTTTTCTTATTTTTCAAATAAAGGATCTACTGCTCCGATTTTCACCGAATTTTTACCATTGGTAGGTATTTAAACGTAGATTTGCCGATTTTGCCCCTTTTACCGATGGCTCAAGGGACGTTGCCATGGCAACCAATTTTAGGGTCGAAATTGGCAAAATTGGAATATTCACCTTTATTCGTAGCTCTGGCATTCCGAAATGGATTGCAAAATTTGCAATATCCAATTCTGCTTTTAGAAAGTTAATCTGTGATGATGTAGCAACATCATAATATGTAAATTTGGTAAACTTCGTTTAGTAACTCCAGAGATTACGAAGGTAAAATATGTACACCCCGTCGTTTCTTTCTTAAAAATAAACCTATCAGACACATTATCTCAGGATCCACGAGACCGATTTTCATCAATTTTCACCATGTGATAGGTATTTGATTGTAGATTAAGAATTTGACCTTCTTTCTATCGCTTAAGGGACGTTGCCATGGCAACCAATTTTAAGGTAAAATCGGCGAAATCGGCCTATACTTACCTTTATTCGTCACCCTGGCATTCCGAAACGGATTGCAATATCGTTCTGATTTCTGATTTTAAATAGTTAATCTTTGATGGTGAAGCTACATCACAATATGAAAAATAGCGCCATTCGATAGAGCGCATACGAGTTTCCATTAGCCTTCCATAGTAACTATGTCCCTATGTCGCACTATGTCTGAGGTATAGCGAGTTATTGTTTGAAAATCGCCGATTTTTACTTCACGTCTGTTCGGCGCCCCCGTTTGAAAGTCGCCGAGATCTATGGTAACATAAAACCAGAGTCTATGGGCTATTGCACAGCGTTGTTTGCGTGATCATAAGTTTAGCCGCCTTGGTAGAACACCGACTTGTGACGACGGGCGGACACACGATGACAGCATATAACGCGCTAGCAAAGCGTTGCGCGGTATAAATAAATACAAAGAATTACAAGAAGTTCAGCCATTACACAGAGACTACGCACCATATCATTTAATCATTTAGGAATCTTACTAAATTTATTCGGGGCTATAGGCAGATGAAGGTTGTCAAGGACAGTCCGTGAAAGTCTCGTCCTTATATGCCACAGTGATGGTATAGTGTTGTAAACGAAGTTCATTGTTCATCGGTTGTCGGTGGTAGGATCATCAATAATTTTTGTCGCGTGTCAACATAGAGAGTGCGGAGTGAATAATGTGCAACGGTCTGGCGTCGGTCTGTCTGTCTGTCCCGTCTGCCCGACAATAAGGAGGACCGTCATACCTGTATAGAGTAGCTGATAAAATATTGCGGCATTGTCGAAAGACCATTACGTTTATTCAAGACCATTCGTTATAGCAATTCCGTCTGTCAACCGATCGCCAAGCAAGTAAAGTTACGCGGACTCTAGTTTTCACACCATAAATCTTGATTATTAAGTTCCAGTACAGTCAATCTAAAGAAAAACACCAAATATTATTGGGTACGTCAAATTATCGATTTTTGTTCAGGCAACTTGTTCGACAAAAGCTATGGCTGTTGGCTAGGACGCCGTACCGTCAAAATACGTGGCCCACTGCACAATAGGCCCTAGGCCTATAGAAAATATAGTAATGTTTATCTTCGTTCATCGATCATTCCATTCGATTTCATACAAGTATTTCCGTTATATGAATCTAGAAACGCATAAAAATAAGTGTGTCAGCGCGCGAGCGAGAGATAGCGAGCAAACCGATGCGTTAGTGGCGACACAATATCATGTTATTATATCGAGCGTATTGACCATAGGGATGTGCGCATGTACACGTGTACACGTGAATGCGATAACAATCGTGCAAACATTTAGAAAAATGAACCATAATGTAAACGAATATAGCGGCAACAATGACGAAATTTGATGGTAAGATATTAAATATCAACTAAAACAATAAATTGCACAACACTAAAAACCGTAAACAGAGACCCCCAAATCTAATGTGTGGAATAATTACTTAATTAATATAAATATTATATTATTATTATTACTTGAGTGTTTTTATTTAATTACTGTTGTTTATTATCTAACAATTGCATATGAAGTCAATAAATATAAAAACTAATTGATAATATGATAATTTTTATTCACCAACAAGTGATATGTACAATTAAACAAAATAAACAAATATAAAATAAAATTAGAAATAACTGACAAAAAGGGTATCAAAAAGAAGCAGCGGTTTGTCAATAGCACGATAAATTAATACTATTTACATCAAACAGTCACAAAAATTTAGCAGCCCTATTAATAACTGTTACAGTAGGCAAGTCAAAATTAAACAAATCTACGCTGCCGCTGACAGACCCGCGCGACGCGGTGCCTCGCGTCCACCGTGCTGTACACAGATGTCGACTGTCAGTATGATACACTGGTGACCGACAGTCACCAGTTTACCACACTGACCGTCTACCCAAGTTGACAGCACCGAATACGATTGGCCGTTCCAGAAATATAGTTGGTGCCCACCAAAATTTAAATGGTTTACGTGACATAATTACGTTTCTTTTAGGGATGGGTTGCCATCAATATGCTAGCACTTGCTACCGTCAACCTACCTACCAAATTTGAAGTCTGTCTTCACTCGCTACAAAGATATGAAAGACAATACAAAATGTCGAAAATGGGGTAGTCTGGGTAGTTAGGATCACTCAACGTCACTGGAAATAACACCATTCGATAGAGCACATACGAGTTCCTATAAGCCTTCCATAGTAACTATGCCCCTATCTTGCACCGTCCGTTTCTGAGATATAGCGAGATGTTTGATTATTGGTTGCCGATTGTTACTTACCCATCTCTATTTGGCGTCCTTGTTGGGGGTGACTCCGTTGGAGTTTTGCCGAGATCTTTGGCGGCGTCAGAAAGAGTCCCTGGGCTACCATAAAAGTACGGCGTTGTTTGCGTGATCCTACATTTAGACGTTACGGTACAATACCGGCTTATGACTGACAAACGGGCGGACTGATGGATATACGATGACAGCATATACCTCACTAGCATAGCGTCGCGCGGTATAAATTGCTGACAATATCTGACAGTATCGATGTTGTTCGTCCTAAATAATTTCAAGAAAAGACGATCGATCACAAACGCCTGCAGTGACATGAAATTATAACAGTGCATGATTGAGCTAACAGATGGTAGAGCTTCAACTCGCTTTAACTCTTTATTAACATATTCTAAACAGCGCTGCGACTAAGCATTTCTACACTACGTGTCTAA
>Ga0209780_1002707_pt1 | contig 12760 bp, 9 predicted proteins | sample WorMetexBAHAMAS2_FD_187384 | JGI IMG/M metagenome (GOLD analysis project Ga0209780, IMG submission 187384) | Marine gutless worms symbiont microbial communities from Max Planck institute for Marine Microbiology, Germany - Inanidrilus exumae... | ecosystem: Host-associated > Annelida > Digestive... | reverse complement strand
GACGTGAGTCTGTGTGCCGGTTGTGACTGGCGTGAAAAATTTCCACATTGCTGAGCAAGGAGTCCGAGTTTTACAGCCCCCCCCCCCAAAAAAAAAACGCAAAACGTTTTTTAAGTGGAGTGCTTGTGCGCAGCATAGAGGTCAAACACCACAATTTCGGGCGACATGAGTCATGAGCAGGGCTAGCCAACACCGCAAGAATGTGCCTGAGTTTTGAGGAAACGTACGGTTTGGGCGCTACGACCTCCTGAAGATAGCGATCGAAAATTGCACGATGTTCTGACGTTTCGTAACGTAACTCGCCACACAGCAGCAGCCGCAGTACTCACAGCACGCATTTTTATGACTTAATATATTGACCATTCGACTAGAGATTCAGGGGTTTAAACGTTTAATCGTTTAAACGATAACTATTGTTTAAATGTTTTAGCAGCGTTTTCAGTAATGAAAGACGAGATAACTTGGATTGGTTCAAGACAACACTCGCTCTTCGAGCCTACATTGCAGTGAGTCCCGAGATCCACTGAAAGCCGTCTAGTTACTTAGTGTTACTGTTACGCATACGCGTCATGGAAAATGATCCGCATATGCTTCGAAGTATGACCATACTATTTAACTACTGCGCCAGCTACATTGGCTGAAAGTTTCATGATGGATAGACTATACAAGCTGGCGGTACTCGTCTTCAAATGTATTCACAGCTTAGCTCCATCCTACATTGCGGGTGTACTCCATCGCCCTGCAAAGTTAGAGTTTCGAAATCGTCTGCGGTCCGCATCTTCACACTCAGTGTCTGTTCGTCGCACTCGACTAACAACCTACGGTGATCGAGGTTTTTCAGTCTCCGCAGCTCGCGCATGGAACAGTCTGCCACAACATGTCGTCACTGCACCGTCTCTTCGGCTCTTCCTGTATTCTGCTCTCATTTGAAGACAACACACTTTTTAGTCTCTGTTAGGCCTATTCGTAATATTTATGTTATTACGAACACTTTAATCGTTTTTATTTACTTATATACTTGCTTACAATGTCACTGTTTAGCGTTATGAGTTATGACACACGCATACACACATGCACTGCAGAAGCCGAGTAGTCTTCAATTGATTATTTAAAATTTCATAAAAGGGATTCATCACTCATATCATATATGTCTGTCAACTAAACATAGCTGAGGTGACTATGAATTATTTTTCAGTTCCTACTCATTCCAATTCCATCCCATTCCCATAACCAGACTTAGTTCCCATTCCCATTTTTATGACAAGTTTATTCTCATTCCCATATTATATAACATACATATTATATAACGCCAAAATAGCGTTTTTGGACGACCCTTACACCATAGTAGATTATCCTAAACACCACCAATAGAAATGTTCACCCAAGCAAGTCACATAAAATCGTTCACTCACTCGACGACTGCTGCCGATTCATAAGCAAAATGTGTTAGTCCTATATAGCAACGATTCGACTATGGCCTATTCCTCCCCATATAACACAGTGTCGTATAGACGTGCAAACTACAGGTTGTATGGGGATAAGAATGAGTGGATTTCTATCGGTTCTGTGAGATTCCACCAATGGGATGGTACTTAAGTGTCAAGTCAATTTGCTCGTGTGTGTCTTGTGACGAGTTGCCTGTGACTGTGAGACAAGTTGACTTATACATTGTGACGACTTGATCGTGTGACGAGTTGGTCATGTGACGAGTTGACTGGCAGCCAAATATATAATTTCATATCGTTGATAATTGCATTCTAGGCCTTCTAGCAACTTTAGATTTACAATGTTTATGGTAGCCGAAATGACTCTTAAAGGTGACTTAGGATCACGGAATACAGCTGATACGATTTCATAATAGCGTTCCATGGCGTTATATGATTGGTGCCGTTTATATCGACACGACGCTACGCTAGCGCACTGTATGCTGTGTCCGTGATGTGTCCGTCTGTCTGTCCGTCGTTTACAAGTCGGAGTTCTATCAACACGGCTAAACATAATATCACGCAAACAACGCCATTCCCTAACCCAGAAACTCTAGTTTTTTCTGGTGCCAAAGATATTGGTAAAATTCGAATGGGACCACCCCAACGGGGTCGCAAAATGCATGTGGGTAAAAATGTGCGTAGTTCGACAACGGTATTTCGAAAACGATACAAAGTAGGCACATCGTTTCTGAATAGGAAGTCGTATATGCATGCACTGTACCGAATGGTAACATTGCCGTACCCCTCCAAATCATCTCTGTGAACGTTTTGCGTCTTCTTTGTCATCTTGGAAAGGCCGAAGCTAAAGTCTTCAAATTACATAGTACATAACCAGTATTACCTCGAGATAAACAATACTTAGGCTATTTTTGTTTCTGTGCCGTGCGCTATATTAGGCTGGCCATCTCGTCAGCTTTTGAGCGCACGTAAATGTACTGTATCGTATCGTAATTATGTCATTGTCAAAATGTCATTTCCGTTCCCAACACATTAATTCTCATTCCAATCCCATTCCCATTCTAATTTCCTCGTAACATTGACTGACTAGCCTATAGACCAAAGGAGTAGTTTTTTATTTTTAACTGATTACATTATACGTTTTTCCTTTCTTTTTTCTCTTTTTAAAATCTTATTATTATTTTTACATTATTATTACATGTGTGCTGCATTTATACGTTAGGCGCGGCGTGTTTAGCGGCGTACTTCAATCAGAAAATTTAACGTCTAACGCACTAACACAAAATGCAACAACTCTTATTGCAGTTATGGATAACTTATACCGTGGGCGTCGCGCGGTCTCGCTGCAGATGATTACTACTAGACATAGTAATCGTAAACAGACTACAGACAGACAGACGACGGACGGAACGGCGATAGCATAGGCCTATAGCGAACGTGAAGGCTGCCAGTCAAGTCGTCACACGAGTAAGCTTATTTCGACGTTAGCTGGAACCAACTACTCGTCCCACTATCAGTCAACTCGTCTCACCCGTGTGGTCAACTCATCACGCGCTGTGTAAAATTAAAAGGTCAACTCGTCACATGTGACGAGTTGACTGGCAGCCATATATTTGAACATTTTAACTGTTGTATCCGACTTAATTGACTGTTCGAGGTCATTTTGCTGCCATGTGCACCGTCTGTTCATACGCGAGTGAGTAGTATAAGCTTAATAGGCCTATCTCATAAACAGCGCAATGGTCACTACTCACCAGAACGCATATTTAGGCCTACGGGAAGTCGAATCTGCTACATCAACTAGCACTACTCTTGATGACATTGAGTGTATTGAGATAATACTGCTGCAGTTTTGCAACGACGCTGAGTTGCTTACGATATAGGCCTACAGTGGTCCATAAAAACGTGCAATGATGTGAAATTAAGACTGATAAGAAATTGTTGGTCACATGGCGTGAGACTGGTCCAAGTGCTGGATACCGCATGCGGTCGTCGTGTTGAGCTGATGGATGCATTTCGATTGGATAAAACTGCTGCTGACCTTCCACTGGCGGCGATGCGTCGCAAGATAATGGATCGTCTGGTGCACAAGTCAACAACACAGCGACGTCAAGTGTCTGTCTCAGATGATGGCGTCGTTACTGTTGATGGCCAGATTGTGTTGAGTCTTGATAATGGCTTTGTGCGTCATAATGGCTGACTGTAATGCTAACATGTTGAAGGTGACTGTGCGACTTTACGGTAAAGAAGTAAATTTAAGCGAAATCGGTGATACGTATATACGAAAGTCATATCGCTATACGGCGCATGCAACGCATGACCCAGTTTCCAGTTATTAGATTGAATGATCTGGCCGTGAGCTGATGACGTAATCAGGCCATGCTTACCGTCAAGCCTGCGTATCGTATCACTCGTGAAAATTGTGGGAATAGCTTCCTTGTATGGAGCGTACGGTGCACGGTAATGATTTTGAATTGATTCTACGGTAACTATACGGGTTGCAGTGTATCTGGGAGCACACTGCAATATAGGCTCGAAGAGAGCGTTTACCACCGGCGTACTCGACAGGTGACACAACTGTTTACTTATTTACTAACTCAACTTATTTACTAACTCAATATCGGTATGTTTAATTTTGCTTCATCAATCAGCAAAACGTCGACGGTAGCGATCGCCGAAGTTTGTTTTTTTGTGCGCTTATAACGCCCAAACTGTACGTCCCTCACTAAAACTGACCTAGTTCCCGAAATGATTCCCATTGCCCGAAATTGTGCCATTTGCTATTTGAGCTGTACCCCTATCACAAACACCCCTCGAAAGTACCCATTTTCAGTTGTTTTTGGAAGTTGCATCTATTTTGAGGACCTCTTCGCCTAAAATAATTAAAGGAGCACGGTCAGCGTCATGTTACCCATTTTAAATAGGCTAAATATAAAGACTGCAATTCACACAGTAATGTTAAGGCGATAGATAAAAAACGAAAAATCACAAAAGGTGATATTACTTAGCACACATTGGCATTCGGGCGATGCGATGCTGACTGCTGAGTAATGTCACCTTTTTATGATTTTGCGGTTTTTGATCTGTCGCCGTTTACATTATGTATAGGCCTTAACTGTTTAAAATATTCATTTCACAAATTTACAGAACTTACATTCAATAGGCAACAAAATGGTGTAACAGACTATAGTTGATACTTAATTTCAGTGGATTCATGGAACTGCTAAACTTTCAGCTATGTTCTGTAACCACTGAGTAAATTAGCAATAAATTTTTTGAGTGTAAATATGCTGGTATTTTTAAATTGTGCAATTTCGAATTTTGTAATATGTATCAATGGTGAAGTCTGTTGTTTTGACGTAGCCTACAGTGCGTATATATGGATTGATTCGACAAATGACAGAATAATACGATACGATACAATACAATACGGTAGATTAACGTGCTCTCAAAAGCTGACGACATGGCCAGCTTAATCTAGCGCACGGCACAGAAACGAAAAAAATATAGGAAAAAATAAAAACAAAAACGGAGTAGCTCAGAAGAAACGGTCCAGGCAATGGTCTGTGAACGGCGTGACGGCAGTCCGGGATCGGTTACAACAACCTAGTCGGGCGGCTTCTGAGCTGTGCCGTATTACTCAAGTAGTCCTATATAACATAATATTACTTCACTAATTTCCCCGAACATGGAATCCTACTTGCTAGAGTACGCGGATGCGACAAGTCAGGCGGTCGGTCTAATACGGCATCTGTTGCTATGATTGTAAAGTTAAACCATCACAGCGAACACATCACGTCAGTAGACCTAGCTACTACTCTCTTGAAGTTTGTTCAGTCGCGTTTTCATGCTTTGTCTCATGTGTCATACAGCTTTGCACGGCCTCTAGTCGACCCGATGTAGCAATTGGTACAAAGGCCCAGACCGTTACTTTAGCTCAGTGACTTCAAAGCGTCGACGACAACGCCGCATGCGAGTCTGTTGATGAGTTAATAACTGGAAACAGATTCATTCACGCCAAAGACAGCATCACCGATAGCTAGCGTTCGCGCTCGATCTGTCATTGCCAACAAATTGCCGTAGTGTGCCACTGAAACGTAGCCGCGATGAGCATTACATGTGACTGAAATTTTCAACAACAACAATTCAGCGGCTGCTGAGGTTGCCGATAGTAGCGTAGCGAAAGCCGAAAGTTTTCTATTAACGTATAGGCTTTTACTAGTGTGACTGTGTGAGGTCTACCTATCCATCAGCCAATCCGGACCACCATCTAACATCAACTAGCCTAGCTGTGATGCCTGTCATATGTGATATGTGATAACTTTCACACCAATAGCTAACTCTATCCGTTTAGGCTTTTTAATTAGCCACTATATAGATAGGGTGAAGTGACGTCACATCACTCTATGGATTGATCTCCATGTTGTAGGGCATGATGTCGTACTTGCGAAGTTAACTGGTGAAGATTTGTCACGTTATTTAAATAATATTTAATCTGTAGGTTTAAGAAAAGCTTATTGCTAGCTCCTAAACGGGGATCTGATTGAAAGTGCTGCAAAATGTTAACATTTTCTTGCCCTACATCATGGCAGCCAGAACAGCTGGCATAGATAAGAATGAAGAAATTCTGTCACTGTCAACCTATGTATACGCCAGCGTCACACACAGACACACACAGAGTCACAGACGCACAGACGACGGACGACCTGTAAGATAAGCCGAACGTTACCGTGGTCAGCTAAAACTCTACCTAATGTAAACGTCGAACAATAATATAGTTATATTCAAACAAAGGTAGGCCTATCATCTAGTGCATGCGCTATATTTGTATAATCTAGAATAGGGCAATTATTCGGCTCGAAGCTAGACTTCAGCCGAATATGTTTTGGACCGATTTGGATGAAACCTACAGCACTCTGAGTAGGCCTACATTGTCGGGGACGGGTTCTTAGGTTCTGGCATATGTTTGGCGCGATCCGCGCAGTAGCGGCAGCTGGAGAGCCAGGCGAAATTTTGTTTTTGTGGTGAACAGGTGGCGGCGTGGCGTAGTGGTAACGGAGTTGGTCGTATCAACGAAGTTACTGTACGTCGAGCCCGGTTAGTACTGGGATGGGTGACGTGGCCGGGTTCGATTCCCGGAGGCGGCACTTTATTTCGGTATGTAACCAGCCACCAAAAAGGCCAACTCAGCCTTTCATCCTTTCGGGGTCGATAAATTGAGTAGTGAGCAATCTTATCGGATGTGTGCCAGTCGCACCATCAGGTGAATGTTCACGAGGTTAAGCCGGTGCGGTTGATTCAATCGCTGTGCGCCGTGTGTGGCAGCAATTTAGCCGGCTTAACCCTTCTGTATATAGTGCTGCCCTGTGTGGCGGCTGTTGTACTGTGTTGATTGCGCGGTTTGACGTCAATCGTAATAAACCAAGATTATTATTTATACTATTATTATTATTATAACGCACGATTTCACCGATTTCCCGTCGGCCATAGGCCTATATCACGAAATTTGAACACAACACGTCGATCGGTGTCGCGATGAAAACATTCAAAACAGAATTTTGAAAATCTTACTTAATGAATCGTTTTTCCAAAAAACGGAACAATTTCTCAAAAAAATTTTAACGTCTTGCGACTTCAGGCCGCCATAACTCCACAATGATTATAGGTCGACGGAAATTCATTACCAAATGATCCCTGTATGGGATGTCTAGTTTCCATTTTACCGTTTGCATCAATACAAAGTCATTCCCCTGGCCTGTCGCCGTCGGCTACGCTCAGTACAAGAAACCTCGCCAAATTTTCGGCGACGACAGATGTCCAGTATTGGTTAAACCAAGTACGCCGCTGTGCTGCCTGGCTGACCGACATGGAAGAAAATCAGGTCTGAATTGGAAACTGTAATTACGACTCGTAAGTAACACGGCAGATAACACTGACATCACCCAGTCGTAGGCACACTAGGCATCGTAAAATGCAGGAAGTAAACAACTTGTGCACATATAGCCGCTCGCTTCGAGCCGAATATTGTATTGTGGGCATTCCATACAATACAGCCATCTAGTTGTTTACTGTAGTGTAGACGAAGGACAATAATATAATGCTGAATAGTTTCACTGGTTTGATTACCAGTTGTGCGCCATAATTCAGCTTATGTAAAAGGCACAAAAATGACAAATTGATATAAATTGTCGTTAATCCAGAGCTACATTCTTTCCATATAACAAACAAACATTGCAATAAACATATATTGACAACTACTATGTCATAAACATAGCAAGATACATATAACGATATCGCTTTAAGAACTACACTAGAACAATTACTACACGCTGAATAAAATGCACTTCGATGCGAAGACGTTAAATTGCACCAAATGCGCTGCAAGTTATTGGACAGACTCTATCTTGGTTATCCATCGAGTTAGTCCTACAAAATTAATAATAAAATATATATACACGAACACTTTGCTCTGAAATCAAGTCTTCAAGTTAGACACTGACAGAACCACAGACACGTGGCAGCCAATCAGCGACAGGCAACCAGTGCACGCGACTTCATCAATTCACTTCAGCCTCATAACGGCTGAGAACGGTTGTCACCGCGTGTCCTTCCGTCTGTCTGTCTGTCTGTCGCAAGTCGGAGTTGTACCAAAACGGCCAAACGTAGGATCACGCACACAACGCTGCACGATAGCCCAGAACGACTCTAGTTTTATTGCTCTCATACAGTAATCTACACAATACTTTCTTTCCAACCTGCCTATTCAGTTTTTATTGTTGTTTTTCTTGTCATTTTTTTCTCCTGCAAATTGGACTTTTGTCTTGTTTTCATAACCAACGCTTCGTTAAGGTGGTGAGGTTTTTTTATTCGTTTTAACTCATCCTTTGGAGTGATCAGTGCCATCAGTCGACTGCAGTTCTAGTTTACGTTAACGTTAATATTACTCGTGAATTAGATTCACCTATTTTCATTAGCCTACTTTTACCCAAAATGAAAAAAGTAGGGTTTATTGCACACCACATTACGCACTTTTCACCAGAACACTGTTCTATTTTTCGACTTTGACATAGCGTACACCTGCGTTATCTTGTCTGTGTACCGTCTTTAGCTGATGCTGCGCTCCACCAGGCTGACTGACGTCACATGACGTCACTGACAGCGAGTGCGTACTGTAGTCTCGAGGTAGCGGTGTCGCGGTGACTCGTCGTCGTTCCTTCTTCACCTTAGCTCGACGATTCTGAAACCAAACTTTGACCTGTGACTCGGTCATTGAAAGACTGGCGGCCAGTCGAGCGCGCCGATGTTCCGTCAAGTACTGACAGACGTTAAACTCTGTCGTCAGTCCAACCAGCTGATCGACGTTGTAGTCAGACCTCGCACGTGGCTTGTAGCCAGTCCATCTTCTCCGCGGTCCTCGTCTACAGCCTCGACATACACACATGCACACTCTAGAACGGACCAACCGATCATTTTTATCCGCGCGACGCTATGCTAGCGCGGTATATGCTGTGGTCGTCTGTCCGTCCGTCTGTCCGTCACAATTAAAGCCGCCACTATACCAAAACGAAAAGACTTGGGATCACGCAAACACCGTATAATAGCCCAGGGACTCTAATTTTCTGGTGCCAGCGATCTCGGTGAAATTCCAACAGGGTAACCCTGAGCGCCAAAGAGAGGTGGGCTAAGTTACAATTGGCGATTTTCGACCAATACCTCGCTATATCTCAGAAACGGTGCAAGATAGGGACATAGTTACTATGGAACGCTAGTACGAACTCATATGCGCTCGATCGAAAATGGTGCTACTTTCAGTGACGTTGACTAACCCCTAACTACCCCAAACCACCCTGACCCCATTGTCGACATTTTGTATCGCCTTTCATATCGTCGTAGTGAGTGAAAACAGAGAATTCAAATTCTGTACGCAGGCTGGTCGTACTAAAGCCCGGGATGACAAATTAGCCTGAAGGCGCGCCGGCGAGGTAAGGTCACGCAAACCATTTAACTTCTGGTAGACACCAACTATATCTCTGGAACGGCTGAAGTGAAAGTCGCCAAATGTGGTGTATCGAATGGCACCATTACCGGTGACCTTTGCTGACCTTGAAGGCCACTTTTGCTGTTTAAAACATTTCTATCTTACATACGTCGGTTAATACAGCGTGTATTATTTATCTGCAACATGTTTACGTCGATGGTAATTTCAGTTATCTTACGAAGGACTTCTCAAGGTCACAGCACGACACGTACACTGAAAATGCGTAAACGGGGCCAGATAGCGCCGTTGTTAATACAGACCACTAACAGGAAGTGCTGTAGCCTATGAGTGACCTATCGAACAGAGGCAATTCCAATGACCTTGAGTCACCGTCAAGGTCATTCCTACGGCAAGCCTTTCAAATGTGATTTTTATTCACGCCACACTATGCTAGCGCGGTATTTGCTGTCACCGCGTGTCTTTCCGTCTGTCTGTCCGTATGTCGCAAGTCAGAGTTGTACCAAAACGGCCAAACGTAGGATCATGCACACAACGCTGCACGATAACCCAGGACTCTAGTTTTACGATGTAAAAGGCCTCTATAAAATTCCGATGATATCACCCCCAACGGGCGCGCCAAATGCAGATGGGGTAGGTAAGATTGCGTTTTACGACCGATCGAGATGTCTCCGGCTCAGACGCCTTAACGCCGAAAATTTGTGTCCATCCGCCACGGTGGTCCGCGTCCACGAAGGTGCGCTGGCGGAGTAATACGCGGTGTCATCAACGACATTAGTAGTAGTCGAAGTTGGTTAATCACATTTACGATCAACTTGACATTAACGACATTGATTGTACGGAAGTCTGTTGGTGACACGCACGCCATTGCATGCCGGCTGTCACGGGCTGTGCGATATTTGAGGCTACTGCATTGATGCGTGTACAAAACTATACAGTTAGCGGAATAAAACGTGGCAGTTGCTGAAATTGCTATTCGATATGAATGCGTTATTCGTACAACAGTAGGCCAAGATTTCAACTGATACAGAGCGTCGCGCGGGTTGATCGGCGACAGCTAGGCCTCTTGTACAAATATAATAATACACACATTTCTATACCGCCACAAGGTCGTAACTTTAGAGGCTGTGGCAGAGCAGGTCAGCATGTTAGTCAGTGTTCGCCAGGTAAAATAAATGAGTTTCAAGCCTAGATTTGTAAACTGTTAGTGACGGACTAATGGACTATCGAGAACTGTCCTATAGGAAGTGCGTTCCAGACAGCAGGTGCAAATACAAAAACAGACAGCACTTCTGCACTGTAAGCAAATCTGCTAGCACAAAATTAGTCCATTTAGTCAGTCTCGTCAGAAATTTGTAAGTCCACACTGTACGTCAGTGTAAGTCCAGAGTATGAAACAGTTTGCCGCGATCCGTGTGTGACAACAGTCTGTCACTGAACAGTTTTAAACGGAAACTGAAAACGCATGTTTCCGAGCAACGACGAGCATTATCAAGAGCCGCTGTGGCGTTTCGGTGATTCTGGCGACACGATACAAGTGTCAAGAGCTATATATCTAACGCCATGCATTTGTGGCCAACATTGCTGTAGACAAATTGTATGTTTTCAAGTCATTTGGCATAGCATAGACAGACATTTATTGCGTTTTTTTCGTCTGACCTTTGACATACCTGCTGACGGACGGTCGGAGTATCGTGTAGAGAAGATCCAAGCTGGTAGTGACTCACTGCCGCTGTCTGTCGTCGACGTACTGAGCCGAGTCGCCTCATCACATCGAGTCGCAGTGGTCGCTGAACATGTCGTCGTTGTCGACTGTGACTGGCAGAAGCACGTCATCAACGTTGACGACGACGAGGACGCGTCACTGTCTGCGTCACGGCTGACACAATCAGTCTGACCACACGTCTGACGTCGCACACCAAAGTCTGGTCGCAGAATGTCGTCGACGAGGAAACTCGACATGCCGCGCTCCAGCAGGCGCCGAACGTCGACGATCTGTGACGCCGATTATGTCGCTCGACTGCGGCTGACAGAGACGTCGCACATCGTGTTGTTAGTTCTTGGTTCTTTTACTCGGTCGTCGACTGTATCCAAGTCCTCGATAGACGCAGTCCATCACGCCGCATGCACATGAGGCGTGTGCTCAGAATGCTGCCGCTCTGAGCCATGCGGTCGCTGTCATATTGAGACATCGCAGACCTCCACGACACGATCGTCAGTGGAGAACTACTCGTCGTCACCACGTTACCAGCTCAGACTCAACGCTGTCCGCTGTACCAAGTCAGACATACATACTGCGACCTCGCCGTTTATGAGCGTCACTCGCGCGCGTCAGCTGTCAGCCAATCAGCGACAGGCAACCAGCGCCCGCGACTTCATCACTTCACTTCAGCCTCAGTAGCCACCGCTTTGGTATATACAGCTGGCGAATTGCATGGTCGCTTCGTTCTCAACCAGTGATCTAGTACACGAGCCGACGACGTACTCGAGTTAAAGTTCGTTCACACAGCGCGCCACCACAACGCAACGCATCTGGCGTGAAACGAACCTTTAGATCTCGAGTCCATACGTTTTGGTCTCCAACTCCGACTACGAAGGCTACAGTACACTCGACTATTGCACTGGTGATGATATCCCAGGATTTTTGAATAGTATGCCAAGAACTTAAACTAACGAGATAGATGGCAAAACACAGCGTGAGTCCGCCCGGCATTCTGTTGGTCTAGACTGTAAGCTCGTACCACTACATAACACGTGCCAAAGTTTGCCTGCTGTCTGTTATATAACGTCCATGCAGTAAGGCTGGCAGCGTCTCCCAAGGCGAAAATTTAGGGGTGGGCAAAAAATCGCCAACCGTTCTCAGCCGTTTCTGAACCGAAGTTCACCAAATTTGGGGGCATACAGGGGAGTCCCTGTAGATTAACAAGTTTATTTCCGACTGTTGATATCATGTACCAACAGTTCCATTGCAGAGATATGTTCGGTCAACGTTCAAAGTCGGTCCCAAAAAGAGGGTTTTTGCCCCAGCCAGTGGGGGTAAATGCCCAGAGGAGTTCGGACAAAATCTTCAAATAGCAGTCATAAGTGAATATGCGTCCACCGCCGATGAAAGAATTACTACTACGGCTAAAAACTCGCTGAACTTCGGTCAAGGAACGTTGCCATGGCAACCAATTTTGTGGCGCGAGACGGCGACGAGTTGGTATTCCCGCATTTATTGTTTCTGCTGGCATTTTACAACGGTCGGAAAGATCGCAAACCTATACCCATATCGAGACCCCCGCAATACATCTTTTAGAACTTTAGTGCAGTGCAGTAA
>Ga0209780_1002706_pt1 | contig 12762 bp, 7 predicted proteins | sample WorMetexBAHAMAS2_FD_187384 | JGI IMG/M metagenome (GOLD analysis project Ga0209780, IMG submission 187384) | Marine gutless worms symbiont microbial communities from Max Planck institute for Marine Microbiology, Germany - Inanidrilus exumae... | ecosystem: Host-associated > Annelida > Digestive... | reverse complement strand
ATATGAAATTTAGCATGGTGACACAATTCGACACTTATGATGCGTTCCACAGTTAGATATTTGTAATTTCAAAAATCTAACATGGCAGTAGCCACCATGTTGAAAAATCGCTATATCTCAGCCGCAGATTCAGTGATTTTAACGAAATTTGGCAGTATGACGCAGTTCGGCCCTGGTAACCATTTGGTCTGTTACAAATTTGAAATTTAAAGAAATCCAAGATGGCGGTGGCCGACATCCTAAAAAATTTAAAAATTACAATATCTTGGCAACGGTTTGACTGATCAGCACAGTATTTGGCATGACGATGCATATTGGTTCTCTGAACCAGACCAGCAGTTGAAATTTCAAACTTTTAAAAATCGAAGATGGCGGACGGCCACCCATCTGGAAAAATTGAAAAATGTAGTATTAATGGACATTATTAATAGCCTACTCAAAACTGGTAATAAAACAGCAAATATGAATGTAAAAAAACTGCAGTTTATACACACTGTTAACGGCGACGGATCAAAAACCGCAAAAATCTTTAAAAAGGCAATGTTAACCATATTAACATTGACATTCAGGCTATGTTAGTGTGGTTAACATTGCCTTTTTAATGATTATTTTGCAGTTTTCGATCCATCGCTGTTAACAGTGTGTATAAACTGCAGTTTTTTTTACATTTATTATCTAATAACATGCGTGTTCATATTTATGATAGCAGCATAATAATAATAATAATATGCAAATTTTTCAAGCATGCTTGAATCGGAGGCACAGTCAGTTGCCAAGTGGCCATATGGGGTGTGTTAATGATTGATGTTGAGTTGGGATACGAGATGAGATTTTAGCTGACGCTTAAAACTGTACAGAGATGAACAGTTCTTAAGGGAAGTATGAGTGCAATTTCATACAGCAGGAGAACTGTAGCTGAAGGCACTCTGACTGAAATCAGTTGACATGCATGGTAATTGGAGAAGTTGCTGGCTTGAGCAGAGAGCTCGTGATGGCTGGTATACTTGCGGCAGATTGTAGAGATAAGACGGCTGACTGGTTGCTAAGTTCTTGTAGGTAGGTGTAGCAATTTTTGTAGCATTCCCTTTTTGTGCTGTTGTTGATGTACGATCTTTTTGCAATAGCTGAGTTTTTGATGAATGCACAAACTTGAGTTAATTGCCAGCAGGATGCGTGGAGCACATACGCCAGTGTTTACGTTACTTGGGGCAATTTCGCAGTTTTTCACCCGACAGGGGCAACACTTTGCATGGATGGGGCAAAAGTTAACATTCTATCGACTCCACGCCACATTTCACTCCATCGGGGCAGAGGTGGGATGTAGCACCCCAAAAACTTAAAATTTTATCCAGTTTCGGAATAAACGATGCACAGGGGTTTTGTGATTTTTACGAAAATTTATGCATTAGTGGAGACTACCATGATCAGTTAGATATAAAAATTTGGAGGATTTACTCAAGGGGATGGGGATTTTACCTCACAGGTGCATTTTTCTGCAAACTTTCAGCAGCCCCTAGTGGCAAAATTATGTGAAGATGCGAAAACATTTTAGAGGTGCAAGAATGGTAAGCCGTTTGCACCCGGAAACAATTATGATATCACCATACAAAGTTTTATGGGGGTGGACTTCGCGTGGTACTGGGGCAAAACAGGTTCAGTTTTTGTTTGTTTTTTTTGCTTTATTCATCACATTTTTGAATGACAAAGTTTGTGAACATGACATTGCCATTAAGCCATTTGAACTCGGAAACAATTATGATATCGTGGGATAGTGGAAGGTTTGTAGTTGTGTACCAGCATTGCAGTTTTTCTCGGCACCACTAGATGATACCATCACAGAATGATGTTGAAAATATGGTGAAGTTTGGGGTTTTTCGCCTCTCTTGGGCAACATAATACACCGATTCAGATGACATTTGGTACATAGGTACAGACTATGGGTCTACTCTAGCATGCAAAATTTGGCACTGGTCGGACAAGGGGATGGGACAGAAGCCCCTCGATAATTGCAAAATTGGTCAAGTTTGCATTTTTGGGGCCCATAAGGGCTACACTATTTACAGGTCATGGTGAAATTTGGCGTGATATAGTACACCGTGGGTCCACTCTCCCTTGCTGAATTTGGCCGTTATCAGGGAAGAGGTGAGTACAAGAGCCCCCAAACTTGAAAATTTAAAAGTTGCAGTTTTTGTTTGTTTTTTGCAGTTCTTTGACTGTGTGGGTGACAGTATGTACTACTGATCAAGCTGAAATTTGGAATGGAAGCACACACCATGCACGCTAGTTAGGGGTGGAATGTAACTGGCCATCCTGCTAGTTTGGCAGTGGCTCAGGATGCTTACACTTTCTAGTCATGGGAATTTTACGTTATGTTAATTAAAATTGACTGTGTTAATTCTGTAAAAGACTGTAGCATTCTGGTTGTGGTGGCTGAGTGTATGTAGCTGATTACGACTTCTTACCACTAAAGTAGACCTACTTTTATGCCTGCTTACTCTTCAGTGAGAACCACTGCATACAGTAGATATAACCCAGGATTGTCAATTGAACTGGCCAGTGTTAAACCCCATTTCCTTGTTAGCAGGGTATTGTTTTGGTTAATAACTGATATTTGTAATTATTTCACTCCACGTTTTGAAAAGTCATAGGAATGGCCTGACCCAGCCTTTAGATCAGTTTCATACAATATCACCCATTCACCACTTATACTTGAATAGTTGTTTTCAAGGTGAACAAAAAGCACTAACCCCAATCTGTAAAAATCAGCCAATAGCCTTTCTTCATACAGAGTCAGACTCCTGCTGGAAAGAGCACTGCTGCCTTGCTGCTGGCTCTCTGACTAGTGTTTGAATGATCCAGTCAAATTTGAATCTGGTCTGATCCAGTAACATCTGTTATTTCCAGGTCGATGGTTTAGAACCAGAACCAGTACTTATGTTGATGATGACGACATCAGTGAACATACATCCCGAAGCAAGCAAAAATGTTAAGACTGCAAAAGTGGTCTGGTGTGGCAAAAATGGTTGCAGTAAAAATGGAAATGTGCATTAACTAAACACTAAAAGCGTAAAGTTCAGTTTTGGTTAACAAAAATGTATGTTTTTTGTTAATGACAGTTTTTGTATAAGTTCGTGTTAACCAAAAACATGGTTGTATACAGAGATCTTCAAAACTTGTTCTAAGTCTTATGGTCCGTTGTGATGTTTGCTTCAAGGCATGATCCTTCAGAAGATGTGTACGCGTGTTCGCATTATGTTGGCATGCACAATAACACATGTCAGTGGCACAATGACAAGGCTACGTCTCCATTTTACTTCACGATGCCTTATATGTTGCAAGTGATCGCTAAAAACCGTCTTGACACTGTTCCTTCGCGGAAATACAAAGTTGATACGAGAAACATTGGTATGTGGCATTTTGCTGTTGTTTACGTTTTAGGTGAATGTTTACTTCAGCCAGTTTATAGTAATTACAGATTGTTACAAATTAGTGCTGTTAATGTAGTGAACTTGTTAAAATTGATTGCACAATTACACTGTGCTTATTTCTTTTTGTCTGAACTTTATAAAACTATATTTTTCCTGATATTCTCAGTGATATAACATCATACTATATTGTGGACTTTATTATTTGTAGCTAATTTTGAAGCTCGGCTATAAAAATGACAACAACAGGTCACATAACTCTGAACACATACTTTTTGGGGATAATACATCATGCATGCACTACTACTTTTCTGTGTCAATCAGCACATGAAATTTTAAGTGCCTAGTTTCACGAACTCCAAAGATATGATCCGGCAATATTTAAAAAACGGGTCATGTGAACCTGACCATTTTTTAACTGTTCATTTATTTGATTACGATATAATGCGCAATCTACTGTAACGTCCGTCATGAAGGGCGGGACTAGGCTATATACAGAAGGGTTAAGCTCGGCTAAATTGCTGCCACACACAGCGCACAGCGATTGATAACCACACCGGCTTAACTTCGTGAACACTCACCTGACGGCACGACCAGCACTCATCCGATAAAGTTGCTCACTACTCAATTTATCTACCCTGAAAGGCTGAGTTGGCCCAGTTGGCTGACCTATAGCAGACGGCTTACCCACATATGTGGTCACCCATCAGCTACAGGTCGAGCGTGGGACAGGGAAAGTTTGCTGGTCAAAGACCGGCATTATACCACTGTGCCACGCAGATGCCCATTAGGGTTAGTCTGTCATCCCAAGGCTCGCGTTTGATATATTCTATTTGCATACAAAATTTGGTGACTCTTACTTCAGCCGTTCTGGAGATATGATTGTGGGCGTCGACATTGAAAACGGGTCATGTGACCCTGACCACGCCCTTTGATGGGTGGTTTGTTATACGTAGGCTAAGATTTGATACAGTCTACCTGTATGCACAATTTGACAGTTCTAGCTTTTGCGTTCGAGAGATGTCATTGGAGCCCCAAAATTTAAAGTGGGTCATGTGACCTTGACCACTCCTTTTAAAGAATGATTTGACATTCTTTTGCTGGGACTTGACATAACCTACTTCTGTACAAAATTTGACCACTCTAGCTTCAGACCTTCCAGAGATATGGATGGTGTCCACAAAAATTTAAACATATATGTGATCTGACTACTCCCCTATCAGGGATGGTTTGCAATTTATGGGTTAGCACTAGCATCTACCAAATCTGAAATCTCTATTGCAACCCACTACAAAGGTATGAAAAGAGATACAAAATATTAAAAATGGGTGGTTTGGGATAGTCAGGGGTCATTTAAGGTCGCCATTCGTTAAGAGTGTATACGAGTTCCTGTTAGCATTTTATAGTAACTATGTCTCTGTCTTGCATCGTTTTTGAGATATAGCGAGATATTGGTCAAAAATCGCCAATCTGAACTGACCCCACATCTGTTTGGCGCCCCTGTTGAGGGTGACTTTGTTGGAATTCGCCGAGATCTCTGACCTCAGAAAATTAGAGTCCCTGGGCTATCGTGCAGCATTGTTTGCGTTATCCTACATTTAGCCGTTTTGATACAATACTGGCATGTGACGGGCGGACATACACACGAACACCACAGCATATATTGCGCTAGCATAGCATTGGATGGTAAAAATGTTGTTCAGTGGTTAAGTGGTTGCACTGGGTGACGACATTTCTAATATGGCCAAAGTTGCACAGACTGGCATTTGGTAGGAGGTTATGCAGTGGAAAGTATTCTTATTTTGGTGAGATCCAAGCCTAAGACAATGTGGCTTAGTAGGTCACATAATTTGCCAGTACTATTCCATATAGACGTAATAAGTCCCTGTCTTGTTATATCGTCTCAGAGATATAGCCAGATACCGATCAAAAATGACAGGTTTTTTCTTTACTTAATGCTCTTTATTTTCAGAATTTTGCTGATTCAGAACTACTTTGTCATTAGCAATGGTACTATATTCCATAGGCCAAATTAGGGTTCTGCAAGTAAATGCGGCTAACACATGGTGAAAGAAGGTTGTTAAAACATTGACTAGTTTCCAGATGGTGCACAAACGTGGTGAATTACAGTATAGTACTTCTTGTTGCATTATTGCGTATACTGCATTGTTTGGTAAAACTCAACTTTTTGTATCGTTAATGATCTTTCAATTATAAGGTTTTCACTCACGTACCAACTTTCACTTATTTAAAAAACATCAAATATACTAAAAAAGTGATTGTGTTTCATATCGTTAATGTTCATGATGTTTATGAAGTATAACATCTGTTGTAACATTGTGATATAATGTGGTAAAAAGTAGTTTGTCAACGTCATTCAAGTTTGAACTTGATGCAATTTTCTTGAATTTGCTGCTGATGATACAGTCATTGTAATTTGATGAGTTTGTGGCTTATTTATTTTGTTGCATGCAGTCAAGCCGAGACCAGTCACTGCTCTAAAAGTCACCGACGTTTCGAGTAAAACTGCCAGTATAACGTGGCTTCCACCTGTTGTTGAGAAAACGCTGCTCTGTGAAATAACATCGACATCACTGCAAGGCTACGAAGATGACCAGGTCTACAAACTGCAACTTTATGCTGCTTTTCCACTTATTCCAGTGTTTTTTGCTTCCTGCATCATTTTATAGAACTGGTCTTTATGCCGTTCCTGTCACCCATTCACCACTTCTATTTGAATAGCTGTTTTCAAGGTGAACAAAGAGCACTGACCCCAGTCCAGGAAAATCAGCCACTAGCCTTTCTTCATACAGAGTCAGACCTTTGGTGGAAAGAGCATTGCTGTCTTTATGCTGGCTCTCTGACTAGAGTCTGAATGATCCAGTCAAAACTGAATCTGGTCCGATCCAGTAACATCTGTTATTTCCAGGTCGATGGTTCAGAACCAGTACTTATGTTGACGATGACGACATCAGTGAACATACATCCCGAAGCAAGCTAAACTGTTAAGACTGCAAAAGTGGTCTGGTGTGGCAAAAGTGATTGCAATAAAAATGGAAATGCGCATTAACTGAACACTAAAAACGTAGTGTTTTGCAATAACACTTAACTTAAACATTAAAAAACAACCAAACATGTCACTAGTACAACTCTAAAGGTCCCTATAAAATTAGTCTTACCAGTATGGGTGGCGACGGTTAAGTTCACGTTCTAGTAACAAGTAGCTCAGCTGTCACTTAACAAACCCCCGTGTGATGTGCTGCGTGGCGACAAATGGCAAAATTTTAAAACAGTCCTGTGACCATAACCACGCACCTTATCTTGGTGATATGTCATTACGTTGCTAGAATTGATATAGCTGCCTACCTGTGTACAAAATGTGACGACTTTAGGTTCAGACATTTCAGTGATATGATTGGAGCCCCCAAAATTTTTAATGAATTACATGACCTGACCACGCCCCTATCAGGGACAGTTTGTCGTCCGTAGGCTGTGACTTACATATTCAACATGTACATCAAATTTGTAGTCTTTGCGATCACCAATTACGAAGATGCATAAGTCAACGCAAAATGTAGAAATTGAGGTGGTTAAAGGTGGTTAGGGGTCACCCAAGGTCATAACCATTTGATAGAGCGCATACGACTTCCTATTTGAATTTAATAGACACTATGAGGCTATCTCGTACCATTTTTGAGATATTATCACTTATTATCCAAAAGTTAGAGGTCATGTGACAGTGACCGCGCCCTTTTCAGGGACAATTTGTCATCTGTAGGCTGGGACTTGGCTATGATCAGCATGTGCACCGAATTTGAAGTCTCTAGCTTAAGCCGTTCCAGAGATATTTTGTGGGGGGGGCTAAAAATTTAAAATGAGCCATGTGACTTGACCACGCCCATTTCAGGGATGGTTTGCCATCTGTAGGCTGGGACTTGTTATGTTCAGTCCACTTACCAAATATGAAGTGTCTACGATTACCTGCGACGAAGAAATGAAAGTCAACGCCAAATGTAAAAATTCTCTTTTTGAGCCACCTTGTGTGGACTTAGGGGTAAACACGTGGTTCATCTATGGTTCGATGGAAAGTGCATTGTCGACTTCCTATTAGTGATAATCGAACTTCTTGCTAGCTCTCATGGTTGCAACACTATTAAGCGAAATCTGTTGAAATCAGCGTTTTCTAGAGGGATGGGTCACTTTGAGCGCTAATTTTATATAGATGGGGACGTCGCCCACAATCCAACAATACAACATTGCCGCTGGAAATTTTCACACAAAGTAACTTTGTAGCAGACTTTTTTGTTAGAAGTTGAATTTTACTGGCAAAGTCAGCAAAATCGCGTTTTGTGCCACCCTTTGGGGGACTTAGGGGTAACGTACACGGTTCATCTATGGCTCGTTGGACTTTTTTAGCTAGCTCTCACGGTTGAGGCGCTATGAGCGGATATTGGTCGAAATTGTGCTGTTTGAAAGGGGGTGGGTCACTGGGCGCAAATTTTACGGGGAAAGGGGGGTCATTCACGAACGACTCTCGGCGTCAGAAAACTAAAGTCTCTGAGCTATCACGCGGCGTTGTTTGCGTGATCCTACATTTAGCCATTTTGATACAATACCGGCGTGTGACAGACAGACACACACACACGCGACAACGGCTAATACCCGCGCATCGCTAGCGCCGCATGGGTAAAAATGGCAGGATGCATTTTTGCACGTACGTTGTTTATCTCTAATTTACAGTAATTGCCTGTGTTTAGACCGTGACTGTTGTGGTGTTAATATTAAAATAGTGCAATAGAAAATTGAAAATTGCATGTACAGTCTGCTTGCAGATTAGATTTCGATATATCGAGATCGGCTGTGGTTTAGACTCAGAACTCAGATGAGTTCACACTCTGTCTGTGACATCACTGCCTTCCTGTCACCTAACTGACAATGCCAAATCACTGAAAGGAGGGACATTTCTGCTGATTTTCGTGTGAAAAATATTCTTACAATTTTTACGGCTGTAGTTAGTTCTGTAGACGTAAATAATGAGTAGAGAATTTATACCACACACTGTTAATTTGGATGTGGCCGGCATTGTTATCTGGCTGTAGAACTGTTGGCATGTAATGAAGATGATATCTGGCTGCAATGGGCACTAACTGTGCCTTATGCAGTTAATAGGGCTGAGTAATGTTAACTAAGGAGTGAGATGGTAATGGAATGTAAGTGTAATGTGAATTTGTACAGCGGATTGTCGTAAAACCTCCAATGCGCTGTATGCATTAGTACGTTGCAAACGGAAACGTTTTCAACTGTTTTATTTGGAAACACCTGGTTTGCTTGTTAAGTGGTGACCTTGAAGTAGATGAGGTTTGGTAGCCCACCCCGTGTTGCAGTTATCTTGTGTTACAAAGGATATGTGATCGTCCAGTTGCTGTAGAACCGCACTGAAAAATTGTTACTGTGTTTGTAGGTGATGAATGTTACGATGAATGTGACGAATGCCAATGCGACAGTATCTGACCTTATTCCATTTGCTAATTATCGAGTGTCGGTGAAGTGCGTTTGGCTTGATGACGATGATCACTACAGATTAGTTGGCTTTTGGAGCAATGCGGCAGATGTATCATTTACAACAGAGCCGGCTGGTAGGTCCGTTGTTATCATGTATAAGATGGTAGCCAATGACGTGGATGAAGGACTTTCTGTTTGTTTAAATGCAACAGATTCACATCAATTGTGTAAAATGGATGATTGCATAATTGCTTAGATTTACTGATTTGAGATAGCAGTGTAGAGGCGTCATCTAAGAAGTTCCAGTCCGTGTCATACAGGCGTCTATCTCGTGGAAATTTATTGGAAGTTTATATTGCGCAGTTTCCCCATAATAAGTATGACTGATCATACCATTTGAATTTACACAAGACGTCAGTTAGCAAGTTTATATTGGCCATTTGTTGGTCCTTAACCACAAAAGTCGCCCCGTGTTGGTGCGGAGCAATCCCCTCTCTTCCGTTTTTCCTTCAATTCCCCACTTGCCCATCTTCTGCTCTATTTTTTAGTATCTTTTACTTTTCCCTTTTCCCTTTCTTACTCGCTTCATCTATTTTCTTGCTTTTCCATTCCTTCCCATTCTACCAGAATAATCCCACTTTGTTTCCAGGCCGGATGTCATAGGAGGCGACTAAACCTGGCTTTAGTTTTTTGTGTTTATTTTATGTCGTTATGTCGTTTTATGTTATTTTGTCGTATTTCATTTAGTTTTGTTTTGCAGTATGATAGTTGTCTCCCCTTGTTGTAGGGCTTTGTAATAATTTAAATAAGCCTCTCAATCCCTTTCCCTTTTTGGGTGGCTGCTGAACAAAAAGGCAGCCAGGGTTGCGATTAATATATCGCTGGCCTTTCTTTACCGGATAGGAATAGCTCTCCACCTCTGACCTTTTGTCTCTGATATAGCCATATTTGTACTGAAAGGGACGTTAAACTCCAACTAACTAACCACAAAAGTTATTTGTCCATTATCATGTGCACTTTGTAGATTCTTAAATTATAAATAGATAATGTAGTCATTCATGTAATCTGTTGTTGAAGAAGCAGTCACAGTAGATTTTGAGAAGTTAATGAATGTTTATTTAAAGTCATTGTTTATTGATAAGCATTATTAGGCCACATCGTAAGCACTCAGTGTAAGATGCAGCCTGTTGCTACAGATGGATAAGCACAGTCTGTATGTCTGTTGGTCACGTTTATGATCTCTGCGAAAACAGCTAAACTGATCAAGATACCGTTTGGGGCTGACTTGGGTGGGCCCAAAGAACCATATATTAGATGGGAATCAAAATCCCCCACAAGAAAGAGCAATTTTGGGCAGTAGTCCAGCCCATTGAAAAGCATTGGGAGTCAGTGCTGCGGTGCTTTACACAGCAAGAAATCAGTAACGGCGTCAGCGAGACTGCGGCAGCCGGCTGTAAATGCTCTAGACAGGTCGGTGGCACTTTACATTGTCTTCCCCCAGTTAAAAATGCGGCCTTTTATCAAAATTCTTTGACTACTTGTTTTGAAAAGTTGAAACTAGTATTCGGCATTAAAGTCGTCTCATACGAAGCAGTTGATGGTGAGAAGTATGTACGTTGGCTGTTGTCTGTGTGTGTAGTTCCGGGTAAAGCTCCAGCAGTTGCTGTTGGTGCCTATGAGATGGTGCAGGATGCTGCTGACGGACAGGCGCGGATTAGAATGTATTGGCAGGTGATATGCACACAAATGCTTATTGTAAGACAAACTCTACTAGTACACAGCATGCCACTATATCTGGGACCTCTTGTCACCGTCACGGACCTGTCTGGTCAGCGAGCTCTGCAGTCAGTAAGTACCAGCTGCCTGGTCATACTGCCCATCAAACTGTCTACTGTTGGCAGTCGTGCCTTTCCGGTTGCGGCAGCTCAAGTTTGGACACTGTGACACTTACTAACAGTCTGCAACATTAGAACAAACACTGGCAACGTTCCTGAGCCCTGCAAAAATGGCTGAACCAATCGAGATGCCGTTTAGGATGGTGACTCGGGTGGGCTCAAGGAACCATGTGTTAGATGGGTATGCAGATCCCCCAGCAGAAGGGGCAATTTCTCGGGGAGCAAGTGGCGGCCCATTGTAAGAAGAGTGTCACAGCAACGCATCGGCGTGATGCTGCAAGTTGCGTCAGCCAGTCGCAGTGCATACCTAAAGTTTGCACGCACACACAATAGCTTGGTGAAGTATCGACACTGTGCCGACACATTTCCACGAGATGCAAATCTTCTAATATTGAAACCATTTAAACGTTAACTGGTTGCAAACGATTGAACATTTGTGCGCATGGGCAGTGCGGTCTCTTGTCTAGTTACCGGTACTTACATGGCTTGGTAATTTTAATTTTATACATTGACCAAGCTTTTGGTACTGTGAACTGTTTTCCTGTCATGTGAAAAGGGGTGATATTTGAGGATGTGGCAGTCACATCACTTCATATTTATATAATTTTGCATATCTTCCAGTGTTGACTTTCAAAAAGTAACAGTAAACACCAGCAATGTGGTGGTGAAATTAACTTGACGGTACAAATGTAATAAATCACGCTATACTGATTGTTTTCTGCTTTGCACAGTTTTTCGTTTTTATTGTGGTTTTTACTTTGTTGTTCCGTTTTTGTTTTTCGCACCTCCTAGCCTTTGTTATTGTTGACATAATAAACATTGCTACAAGATGGAAGAACTCAGCATACTAATTTAACGTTGTTCATTTTAGCCGATTCCACAGCGATTGTGTCATGGCAACATAAGACTGATTCGAGTCCGATATCGCGTGGTTACTGAAGCCCGCGATGGCGCGTGGAACGTTCTTCGGCTTAGTCGTGCCAATTTGTCAGTGTTGCCAAGTGACGTCAGCCTCAGTATCGACGAGTTCTATGAGGTTATTGTCGATGCACAAACTGAGGCCGGCTTCAATGACTCCTTAGATCTTCAGTCAGTCATTCTGCCGACGGCTGCTACAGGTAGCAGTGACAGCGTGTAATATCATACTTTACTTTATGTGCTGCTGTGAATCAAAATGTGTTGCCCGTCAGCACAATTGCCCCGCACTTCAGCCTGTGAACTAAATACTAAGACTGTAGCTTCACGCATTCCGAAGATAGGAAGAGAGACCCAACATTACAAATTTGGGGTGGTTAGGGTCATTGAACCTGGGTCTGCTGGATGGAAGTAAGCCTTCCAATGCCATAGTTTACTGTCAAGGTCCTCTTGTAACATTACTTACTTGGTACTGTTTTTATGGTTGACATCATGTAGGGTTCAAGATACTGCTGCGACAGAGCGCACTTGATGCTCTAGATATATTAACTGCAAGACTTGCATATTACACCCATCCCGCAGATGACTGTGGCTAATAACATTCAGATGGGCGACTTGTAGACAGAACTGTCACAGAACAAATGGCCATCAGTTATGATGGCTGTGACTGCAGAAGCTGGGCAGCTAATTATTATTATTATTTATTATTACGCCATACGGCAGCCAGACATAGTTATACAACACGACACAGCTATACAAAAATTTTTAAAAAAACATAAAACAACACAGAAATAATGGAGTCAGCTCACAAGTTCACAGACATGGCAAAAGAATTCCAAATAAGTTCTCTAATTGAGTTGTTAGATAGTTTCGGTGAGAGCACATTGTATAGACTACCAACAGCAACAAAAGCCTGATGCATACGACGAGACAATGATTGTAGAACAACTGATTCAGAGCAGTACAATTTTTTCCAAAATAGTAATTTGCGCTGGTGTAACAAGAATGGTATTGGCAGTGTGTGG
>Ga0209780_1002705_pt1 | contig 12762 bp, 13 predicted proteins | sample WorMetexBAHAMAS2_FD_187384 | JGI IMG/M metagenome (GOLD analysis project Ga0209780, IMG submission 187384) | Marine gutless worms symbiont microbial communities from Max Planck institute for Marine Microbiology, Germany - Inanidrilus exumae... | ecosystem: Host-associated > Annelida > Digestive... | reverse complement strand
AGACAGTTACGCGACGCTTTTCGCTAGACGCTGTTAGCGTCATGAATAACCGGCAGTTAAACGACGCTGACATGCTGCAATGCACTTTATGATTTGTGTAGTCTTTTATGTCGTCAGCCCATGGTCGCTCAGCTGCACTACTTACCTTAATATGCACCTCCATAAAGAGCTGACGGTTAGACCTAGGTTTTGTGCCGTAACTAGGTGGCCGACAGTGGCTTTTCTATAGCACTCAATAAGTGGGAAACTATTCTGGGGCCAATATAAATATATACAACTTTATTCACCTGAAAGACAGCATACAACACACAGAAAACATACAGCACAAAACATACAACCCTTCTGTATAGTGCTGCCCTGCGTGGCGGCTGTTGTGTCCCGCCCTACGTGGCGGATGTTAGTATTGTTAATTGCGCGGTATGTCAGCAATTTAATAAACGGACATTATTATTATTACAACAATAAAGCGGTTGCTGGATCCTATACACATAGGTTCGTTTGTGACAAACTGTGGCGGAACAAAGACTCGAGATGTACGTAAGGATAAGTTTTAACAGACCGAGTCCACCCGCCCACGACGTATACCGGTTGTTTCTTGAAATCATTTTTCTCCGGAGCTTCATATCGCCATAAATTAAGTACCAGTTTTACGCAAACTAAGGTCGTTACGCATAGCTTTAACTCCTCACCATCTCAAAATCTGTCACCCCTAGTAAAGACTGGCCTTCTGGGCGTGAATAGGCATTTTCAAGCCAAACTTGCATGACATTAAAACTCTCATACTTTATAACAACACAGCCGATTCTAACCAAATTTTGAACAACGATAAACAGCACCAACTACTCTTCGTGGGTGATCCGAAGTAGACGTACAACAAATCCATCAAAGATGGCGGAAGTCCGCCATCTTAAAAAATCGAAAAACGGATATATCTCGGCCACGTTTTGACCGACATTTGTACACAACACGTCCATCAATGAGGCGATGAAAAGTTTGCGAACAGAATTTTGAAACTTTTACCGTAAGGGGTCGTTTTTCCAAAAATGCAAAAATATCAACAATTCTTTTACTTAATGCGACTTCAGGCGTCCATAACTCCGCATTCCGCCACTAGATCGACTGAAAACGGAGATTCACTACCAAATGATCCACCCACGGATGTCTAGTTTCGACTTTTATCATTGGAATCAATTCAAAGTCATTCCCCTGGCCTGTACGCTCCGTATAAGAACTCCCCCCCCCAAAAAAAAACAAATTCTGCGACGTCCGATATCCGATATTGGGTAAACCAAGCACGCCTCTGTGCCGCCTGGCTGACCGACGTGGAATAAAAGCAGGCCTGAATTGGAAACTGTAAATAAGTAACACGGCAGATAACACCGACATCACTCAGTCGCAGGAACGTGACACTAGGCATCGTCGAATGCAGGAAGTAAACAGCTTGTGCACAGATAGCCGAGCGCTTCGAGCCCAATACTGTATTATGAGCATTCCACACAATACAGCCATTTAGATTTTCCATGGCTGCACCATAAGTTTGGTTTTGTAAGCAGGTCATATCTGTACACTGAAGTACATTCTCCTGATACTGTATTTTGTGGCAATTTCATCAAATGGACCTCTTATCTGGAACATTCTCCCTCGCTATCTCCGTTATCTCACTCATACTACAAAATTCAAACGTTCCCTTAAATCGCACTTTTTAATTTAGCTTTTTTGCCTAAGTGAACAATTATACTACGCTGTTCAACATTTGTATTTTGTAATTAGCGTATCGTGACCACAGACTAATGTGACGCCACTTTACTGTACGTACACACGCGAACACGCCTCCGGCAAATCGGAATCAATATACGAGAGAAGTTACCTGCTTGTTGGCAGTTGTTTGAGCGGACCTAAGGAGACGGCATGAGGGTAGCGAACTGTCAACAGTGCAGGTAGCGTTAGTCCAGTGTCCGTCAAAGTAGCACCGTGACACATCGCAGTGTGCATGCTATCGTCGTAGCAAAATCGGTGAACTCCTGGCGCGCAACAGTGAGACTACAATTGTCACCTTTCGAACAGCATCGCTCGCCTGTTTTAGCTCCGGGCGGCTGAGTTACTCGCCATCAACACGCCATTGTGATATGTTTGTGACACACCGTGATCCATAAAAAAACGTGTAATACTATTGATTCACTATCACTATAACTCCCGCATTTTTTGGTGGATTTTTACACTTTGTGTATCACTGGAAAGAAACATGAATACTCTACAGAGCATTTGCAACATCCCCTTAACTGTGTTCAGAGATGGGCAGTAATTTAATTTGTGTAATTCTAATTACGTAACTTACTTACAATTGTAATTTGTAATTGGTAATTTAATTACTAGGTTCAGAACAACTGTAATTTGTAATTTGATACAAATTACAAAGCCTTGTAATTGAGTAACTTGAAACTACTTTTATCAACGTAAAAGATGACACAGTCGCTGAAAACTGAGCAAAGAATTAAAGTGGATAATAGTGTTTTCTTCTAGATTACACACATGCAAAAATGGCCGGTCGTAAAAAAGAAGGATATAAAATGGAGCCAAGAATTTAAGTAGTCTTTATGCTGGAATTGGATGATGAAAGCAAAATCATTAAAAACTATTAGTGATTAAAGAAATTATGTTCTTGGCTGCAAACTTTTCGTCCATCCAACCCAGGAGGCAGCCAAGAACGTAGTACTCTATTCATTTCATGTGCAGAAGTTGTCATGTCTTGCAGCTGACACTGACACAGGCGCAGGATGGGGACGAGACATTGGAGCAAGAGAACTAAACATTTTCGGCATTGCCAGTGGTCACCCAGATTTATCTTTTAATTTTTTTTGTTAGTGTATTCCTTGTTGAGTCTTCGGGTAGAAATTTTTTTTTACATTACGGAATGTTTTGATCAAAATTTATCTTCAGAACTCAACATTCCAAATGAAATTCCATTTTATTGCATCATTATTAGGCTACGCACTAATTAACTCAATGACGTGAACATTGCATCAATGTGACGCAATTATGACGTCATCACTCCGTTAATTAACTACATCGTACAGTAGTCGTTTCCGTTTTCATTGGTACAAAAAGCGAAAGAAATCCACTAAGAAATACGGAAGTTATAGTAAAACATAAGTGGGACGTCTTTTGGGCCACGGTGTAGTTATAATGCTATGGTTGGCGTGGCTGGCTCGTCCGCTGCCAAGCTACCTATATGCCTACATACAAGCACATGCCAGCTCACTGCATGTGCCCGTGACGTGTATGTATGTATGTATTTAATTTGCCATATGCAGAAAACAGATAAAGCCACAACAAAACAGCGTACACAGTGGCAGGACAGCAAGGCACAGCATGCACTAACAACTGCCCTTGATAAAAAACACACAAACATCACAATCATTTTCAGAATCAGAACAGTACCCAGTGCATTACAATCAATCAATAATTAGCAATTTGCTAAAGTCAACGTTAAAAAGAGAATGCCTTAAACTATTAAGTGTACTAAGATTTACACATTCTGCCTGTAGACAATTCCATACACTTACAACACAGCATGCAAAAAACTGTTTCCTGACATTCAGACGGTTATGGTGCACATATAACTTGTATGGATGACCACGAGTAGAAATATTAGTATTGAAGGTGAAAAATTCACCAATTTCTAATTTGACAATACCAAATACAATTTTATAGCACATAATCAGATAACTATAGGCCTAAATTCTACGAAGCTCCAGGGTGGGTAGGCCTAACTTAGTTCTACGTTCAGCATAATTGTTAAATAACTACGACCAGACGTTATCAGGCGAAGTCGAGTAACCTACAGTACGTCCGTTATTCCATGTTGATTGTCGTCTGAATAGAATTATTGTTAACCATTTTCTATTTGCAGATGATGTTGTCGGCCCCGTCACCAGGGTGGGGCCCACGGGGGCAGGGCCCCAGCAAAAATCGTCAGGACCCCGGCAAAAATAACTGGACTGATCATGTTTCATCTGTGTTGCAAGATTTTGGTATTTTGTGGCATTTTCGGTATTAAAAATCGAAATATGACCAAATGGCAACCCTGTATTCCATGGAGGCTGAGTAGACAGCTGAGTCACACTCGCTGTTATCCCGCCTGTCACGCGCCTGAAATGCCCTGTATGAGTACTTAGTCTCTTTTTGGGGAAGCATCGATGCTCGGACATGGCGCGGGTAGGCCTACAGGCTACGGGCCGCAGCCCCGGATGGGCCCCATTGACAATTTTCGGTCTGGTGACAGGGCCGGATGTTGTCATTTTGCCCCCTCTGCGAAAGGCTTACATGAGTCACTCGATAACTTACCTGTTCTAAATTTGCAGAAACGCATAACGTGGTCTTTAATGTCACCAAAAATTCTCAGTTTCTCACTGTAATATCTAGGCCTTAATTGTCCTCCGATTAGTCTATCAGTGTTTCACCTCCGTGGTTCTGCAAATATCATCACCATAGTTAGCAGTGCCACTACTTCAAAGTGAATAGGTTATACCGAACGTCTTTTATAGACGGCAATAATGTATTCAGACAATGGGAGAAAATTAACGCTTTTTGAAGCGAGCACACAAATATAGTTTTAGTACAAAAATCATCATCACAGAAGAATTATTATCTAGTCAAGCCATTACCCTGTGTCGCCCTATGCAAAGCAAAATTTGTCACATTGTCTGAATACATTATTCTACATGTTACCTGTGATCTTGGCTCGGACCTTCTCGGATGACGACGCAATAAGTTATGCAGTTCCGGTTTTGTGGATGACGTCATGTTTTTACATAATGGAGCGAATGGGCCAGAATCAAAGACGAGGCGTATGTTTCGTCGAGTTCGCCAGGTGTCGCCACCGGGAACTAAGTTGCTGTCTACGATGACTGGCTTGTTTTGTAGCTTGAGAGGCTCGTAGAATTCCGCTCACTCATGCTGCGTCTACACGGTGTGTTCCTGAACAGTGAGTGATGTCGTGTTGCGAGTTGTACGAGTCTCGATGCCGTCATCCGCAGCTTCATCCTCGCAGAGAATCAGCTGCCGCAACTTGCGTTTGACCGGCTCAAACTTGGTGGCGTAGATGAACGGGTTGGCGCAGACGTTGAGAAATGAGACGAAGATTACCACTTACCAGATCAATAATCCCTTCATCCTTCACACATCGACAGTGCCGCGTTGATGATGTAGTCTACGCGACACCCCGTACATGTGCGCACGTGTGGCGTCACCTGGCGAATGAAATAAACAAACTAGGAATGAGACGAAGAGCACGGCGTAGTAGCCGCTCTCCAGGAACGTCAGATCGGCCCCCATGTTCACTATCAGGTAGTAGACATTCTCCGGCAGCCAAGCAACGGCGTAGAATGCGCAGACAACGATCATAACGATCATCGTCTTGATGACGTTGGACTGAATGCGCACTAGTCTGTCTCACTACATCTGACTGTACCCGAAGGATGGCGGCTAGCTGTTAATTTCCACTGCCTTATTTTCATTATATGTTTTATTGACTTTTGTAACGCTGGGCCAGTGCCGCATAACATGGCATAGCTTGCTTACATTTTCTCATTATACGGATTCCTTTTCAAGTACAACAGTACTGTTCGTGTGTGTGTTATCAGGCGAAAAACTCGACTACTTTGGACTGTATTTGACGACTATGCCTACATCTGACCGTTTCTGTTTTTAAAACATATATTTTCATTATATGTTTTATTGACTCATATAACGCATGGTTGATCATGGGCAGTAAAGACCAGACCTTCAGCATAACGTAGCACCGAAAAGAGGAACTATTGGTAGAATTCTTGTACAAACTGGATAGCTGTTGTATCGAACGTATTTTGAGGACTATAGCTAACCGTTTGTACTGTTTTTTAATATATATTTTCAATATGTTTTATTGACTGACACAATAATACCATTAAATAATGCCTGATTGATCTGGTCTGTGCAGGCTGGGCAGTACATCATCTGGACCTATTGGAAGAACTGTTCTCCGAAATGGATTGCTGTGTGGGACTCTCACTTATTGCTTGATTGATGACGTTGGACTGAATTCTGTGGTTCGCCTTGGCTTGGGCGTTGCCGGCGTGAGCCGTTCCAGCGGCACTGTGACATGTCATCACTTTTGCCTGACGACGGATGGACGTGAGAATACGCCAGTAGCAGAGGACGAAGATGAGGAGGATTCCGGCGTAAAATGGCACGAAGTAGACGATCCCGTGAACTATCTCGACGACCCGGTTCTCCCAGATGATGTAGCCGTGGCACACGCCGTCGATAACGGCGCTTGTTTCGAAGGTCAAGGACATGTTGAAGATAATTGCGACGGTCCACGGAAATGCCGCTAAACAGTACGTCATCCATTTGCGCATGTGTTTCTTGCTCCCCCCAAATCTAAACCCCCATAAGTCCGTAAGTCCATGAGCAAATCCAGCCAACTTTTAATATCTAACCCAGCACGAAGCTGTCCACAAACTCTCAGAATTTTGTTTTAAAAATCGTCTAAGGTATACACCCCTGCGGGGCGTTTATATTCCGAAATTGAATAGATTTGCGCATGTATTTCTTGGTCCGGATGGGGTGAACGACCTTCAGATAGCGATCGACGGTAATGATTGCGAGGTTGAGCACGGAGCCTTCGAGTGCGATCCAGAGAAGGTTCTCGCTCATTATCATCATGCAGAGCCAGTAGCCGAGCGATCCGGCAAGATAGATGTCGGCTATCTTCAGTGCGTAGGTCACGATGAGCATCAGACAGCCGAGAAGGTCGAGTACATTCTGATTGAAGATCAACGCTTGCTTCTGGTGCTGTTTCGCGGCCACCATGGCGTACACGACAAGGGCGTTGGCTGCCGTTCCGACGATTCCGATGATGACGACGGCGCAACCGAAGTAGAAATCAGCACTACGCGACGCCGATGACATCACGGTAGTTTCCCCCGTAACCCGCGTGACTTGTGCGGTTGTCATGACAACAGACAGGTGCGATGAGGTGAAACTTTGCTCGGTCATATTTCTTTACAGCTCACGCCAGCCTATCGGAAACACAACGGGAGTATTTATTACGCTGGCCGCGCCTTAGCGGACAGCGTAATGTAACGGCCTGACATCTGTCTGTCTGTCCGTCTGTCTGTCCGTCCCATCGACATATCATCCTCATCGTGTGGCTTGCTTGTCCAATTGCGGACGTTGCCGTTCCTACGAGACAGCTGCTTGCTTGTCGGCTATGTGCACGATAATAGGCGGTTGCGTCGACATTATACTCAGCGTGATTCACCAGGGGGCAGCATGCGACGTGACCAGCTGACATCTCGGCCCTAAAATAAGGAGGACCGGCATACTTGTTGTCTACTGGATGCTGTTCTTCTTTCTTAATGACAGCATTTTCTGCAGTAAGAACTCTGGCATTTAGACTACTCAGAGGTCCATTTATTCTTTTTCGCGTCAGAGGCGCCAAGTTCGTAATGCATTAATGATGATGAAATTTGGCGTAGATGAGTTAACCGAATAACGCCAAATTTCATCCTCTTCGGTGATGGGGTGGGAATATAAGACTTCAGAAACTGTAATTTAAAATAAAATTTTGGGGTTTAAAAAGTGGGGCGTATCCCTTGCGCGATTCTTACGAAATTTTCAGGGTTTATGGGAAATTTCATGATGGTTTTGCGTTTTACTTTGGTCGGTTTCTATTGCTGAGAAATTACGAGGGTTTAATTCTGGGTCGCAATTCCCTCAAAATTGTAAGCGCCCCCTAGAGGCGAAACTATTGATAAAATCTGGAAAAGTGGAAAGATACAAAAATGATACGAACCTTCTCTATTTGTTACCATAAACAGTATTGTGATTCTCGGATTTCGCATGAGCCGGTGGGCGAAAAAGTTGTCTTTGAAGATGTCTTTTTGTTACCGCCAGAAATGTTTTTTTTCTTTTTTCTTTTGACCCGCAACATGTTCCACCTACGAGAGAAAACAGCGTGGTAAAATTTGTTGTCACTCTCATCGGTGCGGGGGTGGGGAATGAAACCCCAAAAGCTGTAAATTTTACGAAATTTGGTAATAAAATGTCCCGTAGGGATGTATTCCTTGTGTTATTTTTTTTACGAAATTTGGTCGGTTTATCGGCAATTCTATGATGGTTTATCATAATAATTGGTCGGTCTGGCTTAAAGGGTTCAGAAGTTATGGGAGTTTAAAACTCCCATAACTTCTGAACCTCTTAAACTCCGAGTTTTACGTCGGGATATATATTTCCCCCAAAATTGTAAGCGCTCCGAAACCATTGATAAGATTCGAAAGTTGCGGAGGATCAAAAATGGTACGGATCTCATCGACCAACAAGGTGAGTAAGTAAGTAAGTAAATAAGTAAGTAAAACATTTATTTTTTTTCCAATAAACAGAACGATTTCCAGCGCCTCTGAAGTTACGACCATATGGCGCTATACAAATGTGTATATTATTATTATTATTATATAGCGCCATTAGTCACACAAATGAATCAGAGGCGCTGGAGTTTGCCGCTATGGGGGAAAAGCTGCTTGGAAAGGGTGTGTTTTAAGGTGGCCCCGAAAAGAGTTGAATGGGCAGTTGCATGGAAACAGCGAGAACTTACCGAAAATAAGATTAGTGCGAGTAAGTATGGCGAGGCTCGGACATTACCCGGATGTCGAGGTGGCGAAAAAAGTTCGATGGTTTTTGTTTGTTTGTCCTTCACGCTTTCGGCCCATTTGACCGTTTGAATTTAGAAACCGTTTTGATAATCGTTATATGCCGCGCAGGCAACCAATAAACAGAACGACACAATCTAGACCACAAGAGTGGAAGAAACGACCAGTTTGCCTCTGTCCGTGTGTCCGTCTGCGTGCACTATCACGCTCGCATTTCTTGATGAATTTTCACCAAAATTTGCGCAGACGTAAAAACCACCAAAAGCAAAAAAACGAGTTCGTCAGGGGTAAACATCGCGTCACCCCTTTTCTTATTTTGCCCCCCAACCCTCTCATTTTAGGCGAAAAGTTTCTCAAAATACATTAACAACCCTATAACTGAGTTACATGCACGCTAATCGCCGAAAATCCCGCGTCCTACAGGAAATCTGGATAAACCAACACGATGGTAACGTCAGATTTTAGACCAGAAGTGGAAATATGACCGTTTCGCGCATGCGCAGCGAAAAATATGCAATACTATCTTTATTATTGTAGGAACAGTTGAGTCGTTGTGGACTTGCTATGGGACAGATACCACGTTCCACAAAACGTATTTCTAGTTTTGTCATAAAAAGCGAAGTCTAAAAATAAAATTTAGCGAAATTTGGGTCCTATCACATTAACAGGAATTTATGACCGTAAGATATTTAAGGCCCAATGTGTCTAAAAGATTAGATCATAGTTGTTCTGCACGTTCATTGAGAAAATTAAGTTCGTTAAAGTGCGCGCACTTTTCGCGGAAAATAAGGTGCGTTTTACACTTGCGCAACAACTATGGATTAAATCAACTAATAAAAATAATGAAAATATCTTGCAAGCAGATAGACGATAGTCTTACCGTGTGACTCTTCTGAACGTGCACGATTATTGTTTTCGATTGCTGACAGCTTGACTCTACAAAAATGGTCCACACTGGTGGAGGCGATTAATTTCTCATTGGGCCTATATATAGGTTGACAGTGACGTAATTCTTCATTCCTATATATCTACGCCAGCTGTTCCTGCCGCCGCGACGTAGGGCAAAAAAATGTGAACATTTTGCAGCACTTACCAGTCACTACGTTCTTCCAAAGCGTAGCTGATAAACGTATCGGTACCGACTGAGTCTTCATCCACCTGCTACAACCTCGTTCCAAGTAGCACAGTACATCTCGACTATTTTATAAGCAGCGGTTCTGAAGCACGGTGGCGCTTTCGGCCAGAACACGCTCGTGACGAGGTCTTGTCACGATGAAGTTGCGAACAGCATCAGCAACTACGTCATATACACAGCCTGTCGGAAGTTGCTCTGCAGAAAGACAAGCCTCTCGGACACCGAATGACAGTCTTGACAGGTGGAAATTAATTACGTTGAGATGACACAGGTGAGCGATTCCGTCGAAATCGATCCTCAGTGGTCGACAGAGTGTCAAGATTCCTTAAGTTATTACCGACCGCGTTAGCCGGGAAAGTAAAGCAATCGGTAACGTCCGTCCGTCCGTCTGTCCGTCTGTCCGTCCGTCTGTTTCTACTCTATTTTTAAATCGATTGATCTTTGAACTTGAGTTTTTTGTGTGTGGTCAGAACCGTAGCTCGCCTGGGATTGAAAGTCAAGGTCATATATGGGCACGGTGAAAGGTCAAATGTTTATCGCGTAATGCATAAACGCGGTCGGTTTGACCTCGATCTTCGATCGAGGACAGTTTTTACCACGCGACGCTATGCTGGCGTGGTATATGCTGTTGTCTTGTGTCCGTCTGTCTGTCGGTCCGTCCGTCACAAGTCGGTGTTCTATCAAAACGGCTAAAAGTAGGATCGCGCAAACAAAGCAGAGATTCTGGTTTTCTATTGTCAACTATCTCGGCTAAATTCCTTTATGGTATCACTCCCAACGGGGGCGCCAAATAGAGATGGGGTAGGTTAAAATCGGCGATCGATTTTCGACCAATATCTCGCTATATCTCAGAAACGGTGCAAGATACGGACATTATTGTACCGACATTTTGACCTGTCGGCATCAAAATGAGAACATATTAACGGCTGACGTATCACTGAACCACATATAGCTAATGCTACTGACAGACAAAAGTAGCAGTAACTGTCGTTCGTAATGTTAAGACGATGTCGCTCTTTATTATGCATCGTTTATCTCACTGATGTAAAAATCGTTTTTTTTTTCTTCTTGGTTGCTGCAGCTGCGTACAGTTGGTGATTCTTCGAGTTTTTTTTCGGTGTGACCAATGTAAATACCTTTTGGTCAGTTAACAAAATTGTGCTAACATCACTGGATGGATATTTTTAGCAAATGTTTCGAGTGGCTGAGTTTTGCGTGGCAGTTCGCTCCACTCGGCGCTGTACGTACGTTTGTCGTTCGTTCGTTCGTTCATGCGGTCAGATATTGTTACCACAATATCTCATGAACGGCTTGAATATTTTTGATACAAGAACTCATCAGGAGATGAGATAGCGAGCGTAAACCTACTTACGACGATATCGCATACGTACTTCAAAATAACAACAAATCAGAACCCACTTCATTTAGCAAATTAAACGATAGCTAGGCAATGCGCATTTAGTGTTGAGTTTATAAATCTGTTACAGAATTTCCATCTTGCAATTATAGAATATTTATACCTCGTTGGCGTGTAGTAAACTCATTGACGAATATCAGGACGTTCGAGAAAAAAATTTTGGAAATACGTTTCTTGTACGCAGCGTACATCCCAAGAGAATGATTTTAAGTTGATTCTAACGGTAAAAATGAAAATTAGACATCTCGTAAAGGGATACTTTGGTAGTGAGTTACGGTAAAATTTTAAAATTATGTTCCAAACGTTTTTACTGCCTCACCGATCGACGTTGCTGTGTTTAAATTTCGTGAAATTCTGCCGACGGGAAATCGGCGAAATCGTAAGTTGTTTGCCAGAGAGAGAGAGAGAAAAAAAAACAAAATTTTGGCTGCCTCTCAAACTGTCGCTACTGGGCGGATCGCACCCAAAATCTGCCAGGGCCAGCCCCCAACAATGTACTCAGAGCGCTCCAGATTTTATCTAAATCGGTTTACTTTCGGCGGACTTATAACCGAACGAGTGAACACCGCCAAATTGCCCTGTAGAGTGTATCCAATATTCGACCGTAGCCTAGCTTCCAGCCGAATAATGATCATAATATTATTTTGTATACTAAGGTCCATACAGTAAAACCCTATAAACCTTGATGTACAATGTCAGTAGCGATTAGCGACATGACTTGCAAAACTTGTGAGCGGCCTTGAATATTTTAACGCAATCATTTTGAAGCAAAACAACTTGTCAAACTAGAACATGAAGCTCAGCCATCACAGAGAGACCGCGCGACGCCCTATGTTATTTCAATTTGAACTCTTGTCAAATTTTGCACAGCGGTACGAAAAATCACATTACGATACGATACGATACGATATATTTACGTGCGCTCAAAAGCTGACAAAATGGCCAGCTGCGTCTAGCGCACGGCACAGAAACAAAGAATAAGGAAAAACTAAAAACCAAAACCGATTAGCTCAGAAGAAACGGTGCAAAAGGCTTGCAGTATATAGATGAATAAACATATCATACATAATGCATGCTACATTTCTCAAGGTATGGGAGTTAGAAAGGTTTCAAGCAGCAAAAATGACCTTCAAGGTCACTCAAGGTCAAAGGTATACATAGGGTGGCAGTGACGTCATTTCGCCATTCCTCTGTATGCCAGCTGTCCTGGCCGCCATGACGTAGTGCAAGGAAATGTTAACATTAAGCAGCACTTACAGTCAGATTGCCGATCTGGCGCTAGCAGTAAGCTTTGTTTAAACCTACTGATTCTGTAAACACTACGGTCTAGTCATTGAACAATAACTGTGCTGCTTTTATGCATACTGCTTTGGTATTTTTAACGGTATTTTAGCTTAATTCATTGTTTTTTTATTTTAGTTGTATTTTAGTTTGTACGTGACTGGTCGTCGTTAGCAGTAAGTCGCCTTGTTCAGTTATCGTTAGTATTATTATTATTATTATTATTTTTTGTTATACCC
>Ga0209780_1002704_pt1 | contig 12763 bp, 10 predicted proteins | sample WorMetexBAHAMAS2_FD_187384 | JGI IMG/M metagenome (GOLD analysis project Ga0209780, IMG submission 187384) | Marine gutless worms symbiont microbial communities from Max Planck institute for Marine Microbiology, Germany - Inanidrilus exumae... | ecosystem: Host-associated > Annelida > Digestive... | reverse complement strand
GGATTACAGAAAACAATAATTGGATGCGATTTCCTGTATTTTGTTGTAGGTATAGACTAACAGTAGTGACATCAAAAATCCGGATCCGGCTCCGGCCGGATATTAGGTGCCGGGTATCCGAATCCGGTATCCGGCTAAAAATCAATATCCGTCCATCCCTACTTCTAAGCCATAAGCTCACCTGTCGTATGTGCGCCTGCCTCTTGGCGTACGCTGACCGAACTGTAGGCCTATAGTGGGGATGGTGCGTGGGGGCAGAGCGTCTCCAAAATCTAGCACTGACAAACGATGTGCATATACCGTTGATGGCGTTCAAACACCATACATCTAGCGATGCTAGACTTTTGAGACAGTCCCTTTCCTGCATTTGCATGCGCCTGAATGCATTGGAACGTCATTAACCGCAGTCGACTGCGTTTGAATGCATGCTTCTCCGTTGCTACCTGTTGGCAGACTCCTGCCAAGAGTGAACAATAGACGTCGACGCTCCAGTCAACTAAAGTCATTTAACCATGGCTGCAGTTATTACCGGGCAATACCACGATACATACGGCGTGCAGTCAAGACAGTGATGATACTTAGCGGACGGGGTGTGGGCAGTGCAGGCGTGAAAGAACATGCGGTCAGATACGTGCATCCAATACACCATGCAACATCACAGAAATTTCTGACATCTTGCCAGCACTATGCATCACCCACAAACTCTGCCTCTATCACCTGGAAAACACTTCATACAACCCAATCTCCCTACCTCTTTGAACTGATTGCCACTACCTTCCATCCAGGTCCTTATGATCTTCTAACACAAATCTTCTGGCCAGATCATATGGAATCACAAGCAACTTTTCATCACGGGCCTTTTCCATTTCTGCATCATCTACCTGGAACTCTCTGCCTGAAAACATTCGCCGTATCGACAAATTATCAATCCTCAAACACCAACTAAAATGTCATCTATTCCATTCTGCTTTTTCCGTCTTGTCACCGTCTGCCAGAGCCTCAGATTCGTTTTACGATTTCTGGCGCCTCATAAACATGTGTATGTATATGTACGTACGACTCAATTTGCAATTTATTTTAATATTTTGCAATGGCAGCAAATCCACTACGGTGAACAGAACGCCTCCAGCTCAGTTGAGATGTAGTATCCATAAATGAGTACTTCAATGAGGCAAAGAATGTATTTCAGGAAAATAGCATGACATCACCGATGATCATTCCAGTCACTTTAGGCACTGATTAGTTAGTTAGTTGGAGTTTAACGTCCCCGTTTCAGCACAAATATGGCTATATTAGAGACAAAAGGTCAGGGGTGGAGAGCTATCTCTACCCAGTGAAGGAAGGCCAGCGATATATTAACCTCAACCCTGGCCGCCTTTTTGTTCAGCAGCAAAAAGGCGGCCAGTGACATTTTACACATATTCTGTGTACTCCAAAGTATGTGACATAAACTCATGCTATACGGCATCAATTTGACTACATTAACAATGCAACAAGGTCTGATTACTGTTAAGTCAGCATCTGTACTGGATGCTAAGAATATGCTAGTGGAGTATTTACGTGAAGCAGTGTCAGGCAAGATAACTGTCACACTTGCAGCAGAAGCTGCAATCAACACTGAAGTGCCAAGGAATGGCATACTCCACCCACAAGTGTACAAATATTGCTGTATGCCGTGCCACTTAAAAATTTAACCTACATTTTACATTTCTGCAAAAGATTTGCAATTTGACATGTCAGATTTGAAGAAAAACGGCGGTTTGAATTTGGGATAAATAATTTTAATCCACTGCTTGGACAATGAGATTGGAGCGTGAGACCTGATTTGTGATTAACCCATCACTGGTCCATATTCAAGCATAACTCACATTAATGGATGCAATTTCGCCAAACTGAGATAACTCAGATGACAACTCTTGTTCTGTTGTGTGTTTGTTCAGGCGTCCAATCCACAGTGTTTTACTACAAACTGCACACAGACAATCTTACACATACTTTGCACACACATTTCACGCTTACTATCTACAGTCTAAAACAAGGCAATCATAGATATCAGACTACACCCGCGCTGTGCAATTGCACCACCCATTCAACTTTGGTATCTGCAGATGGACCACTTTAATTCTCAATGGCTCAATTCTCCCATAACTCTATATACTCCCTTAACCTAAGTCCCATTAACGGTAAATTAACTTTGCTTTCATATGTCCATGCATCCAAGTCACTGGCATATTTGTTTCTCTGCCAATGTTCATCATTACCATACTAACAATAGCTACGGTGACGTGCCCTTACGCAATGCTTCCCATTAATCGTCTAATTTTTCTATTCTTCTTTTACTTCAGTTTGCGAGTAATTTCAAAATAGTCCAAATTATGCCCATTAATAATAGTAGTGATTTTACCGGTTCTTAACCGGTTTTTTACCGGTAAAAAATCAAGTTTATTTTTAGCCGTTTTTTACCGGTAAAAAGCTAGTAAATTTACCTGTAAAAATCCACTTTATTTTAAGCTGGTAAAAAATTAAAAAACGGTAAAAATTCCACTTCACCTTAGTTGTTTTAACCAGTTAATTTTTCCAGTTTTTTTCCTGACCAGCAGAAAACTGTTTCATACAGATGGAATTCATGTGGAATTTAATGTTAAAAAATGCAAAGTACTGCATGTACAAGGGCAAAATACAGGACGGTCTTACTACATGAATGGAAATAGATTAACACTAGATGATACTAAAAGGATCTATGGGTTTGGATATCATCAGATATAAAATGTTCCGACCAGTGTACATATGCTTTTAATAAAAACTACTAAAGTAATGGGAATGATAAAGAGGACAATCAAGTATAAGGAGGCAAGGATAATGGTAAGTCTATATAAGACTCTTGTTAGACCCAATGTGGAATACTGTGTCAGCGCGAGGAGTCCATACTACAAAAAAGATAAGGAGCTCCTAGAAAAGGTTCAACGCAGGTTTACTAAAATGATTACTAACATGGAAGGGTTAAGTTACAAACACAGATAAAGGTGTCATAACTTATGGTCTTTGGAGGAAAGAATAAACAGACAGGATTTGATAGTTTTTAATATGTCTCAAGGAAAGTGAATAATAGGGCTTCAGGACTTGTTTATATTGGAAAAGAACAACAAGGGTACAAGAGGCCATTCACTCAAGCTAACTAAAGTGAGGTGCACTCGGGACTGTTGGAAACATTTCTTTTCCAATAGAGTGGTGAACAGATGGAACAAGTTGGACCAGCAGACAGTTGGGGGTACCAGCCTCAACACCTTTAAAAACAGTTTAAACAAGCTAAGGAAGACTAAGATGGGCTTCTTCGTGGACTGATCCACTAAGCCCTAAGTCTCTCTGGTTGGAGTTTCTGCCAGTGGGGCCACACAAGGTGAGTTTATACTAACTATACACTGTATTTTACTAGTTGTTACAATATACCAGTCCCATCTAGTACCGGGTATGAAGCAAAATGCATCGTTGTTCAGTAGCTGACAGTCTGACAGTAAGAAATGTTCACTATTGCAGGAAATACAAATTGTTGAGTATAAGTATTCTATGGTTATCATTGCTATTCAAAGCTTTAACTAAACCTCTATTACTTGAAATTTATCTTGTCATACTTGCAATATTCGCCAGTAAAAAAAAACGGTAAAAAACTCACAAAAAATATTCTACCGGTAAAATAATATCACTAAACAATAGGAAATCGAATTCTGTCCGACTCTGCATTAAAGAAGTAAATTTAAGCGAAAAAGGTCCTTTGCAGCGAAATTCATACCGCTATATGGCCCATTATAAAAAAACATGATTTCATCCACAAAACCGGAAGTACATAATGTATTGCAACGATGACAAACAACATTTATCAGCCAGTTAAGTGCCTTGGACTTTAACCATCACAGTCAATATAATGGCAGTCTCACAGACAACTTCACTCTTTGTACACAGAAGTGGGCACAGCCACTTGAGATGTAGGGAACTCATCACATTTTAACAAACTGCTCATGTCTGTACTAAGTTCAACAACAGCAGCTGCAACATCTTGTGAGTCATCCACAAACCTTCAAACACTGTATCCACCATCTGTATCAAAACTACCATACAAACTCGAGTGTAATATGCACAATTTTGACCATTATTACCCATCTCAAAGAGACGGTGCACAACTAGTGAGCCGATTAATTTTCTGACAGAGGTCAGAGTTCACTATGAAGGTCCACTTACAGCACTGGCTCAGCTGTTGGCTAATAGTATGCAAAGATCATGTTACAGCTGCTGCTATCGGCACCTTGTCACAGATGACTGTGATTAATAACAGTTCAACAGGGAACCAGTAGATGGAACCGACGTGAGACAAACTGCCTCCGTCACAGTAGTCATTCACAATGGGTGTGACAGCAGCATCTAAGCAAATAAAGGCCTGCTAAATGCACAGCAGGGAGAATATAACGACTAAAAGAACTGGTACATGTCAACTTCAATTTTCCCTTCAAATTAAGGCCTAAAAATGGCCTGCATATCTCAAGTATCATATGCATGAATGCATGTTATACTTGAGATTTTAACGCAAATTATTTGATTTCACACTCGTATCTTACTAATTAGATGTTCCTCTTTGAAAGGTGGAAGCCCTTTCAATCGCCTTTCCTTCATACGTTCACGTTTCGCTCGTTCAAGATCTCTCGATGAACTGCGTGACCTTGACCTTCTGCAACGACATACACACAATATGCTTTCAACAGACAAAACTTACAATCAAAACTGTTAAGTCACTGTACTGCGGCTGTCTGTCGTTCATGCTATGGTTTTACCAATACTAGATAACCATTAACTTGGAATGCATTTTGACAAGTATGTCTGCAAAAAGTATCAGCAACTTTGCTTCTTCTTCTGCTTTAAGTAATCTGGTGAGAAGTAGATATATCATTTCCAGTTCTCTTCAGTTTCTGCCATACCTTCCTGTCTCTGGCTCTTCCTATGAGTGCCATACACTTTCCATTTTCAGTTAAATCACTGAGTATGTTCTATTCTTTTTCTTTTCTCTTGATGGTTTTCCAATAATGTTAACTAGCAGTATATTTTTTTAAAAGACCATCATAGGTAAAGACATGTTCAAGCCAGCTATGTTTCCAGTGCCAGATGGTATCCAGGATACTTCTAGTTTCATTTACTCTTTGCAGTACATCCACATTTGTCACCTTAACCTTCCAGCTAACTCGCTTTGGCCTGGACACTTTCCAAATCCACATTTTAAAAGCTTCGAGTCTCTTCCAGTCATCTAATCACAATATCCAGTGCAGCTGCAAGGCTCTAATAAAACCATGCTCCATATGGCACTCTTTATAATTCTTTTCTTTAGGTCTAGATCACGTTTGCCTGTCATGAAAGCCTTCTTCCCAAACTTTCAATGCATGGTAAATTACAATAACAACACGAGAAAGTTCAATTAAATCTTCAACTGTAAAATGTGTACATATATCACAAAATCATTCACACACCTGCTTGCTTGCAGGCCATCAGCATCCTTTTAAGCTGTGACAAGTGGTAATGCTTGACAAAAGGAGTGCTTGAATGTTATCTTCATGGCCTTGTGGGCCAGGCATGTTATTGTGTTGAAGTTAGTTACCTACACATTTTCTGATAACAATTTTCTCCATCTTGCATGCACTAAATATCTAAAAAAGTAATATTAATTTGAAGAAAGTACTTTGGATGTAGATAAAATTAAAAGCCAGTATCTGCATGAAGGGGACACATCAACGGCATGTATATGGAAATTAGAAGAGTAAACTATGTGGCCACAACTCTCCAGGCACTGTGAAATTCCCTAACATTTCCTGGCAGTCTTACACATGTTGAGGTTTCTTACATCATGCATATACTACTGTCACTGCAATCAGTACACTACAGATGTATGTGCATGTTCTGCATGATGATTTAATAAACAGCAATAGTTTAAGAGGCAATACAAGGTAGCCTCCATTTGGTGTAGCTTGAAGTTACCAATAAACAATTTTCCCTGACAAGATTCGTTCTGTTGTATAGTCAATTTCCTTACACATGTTACACTCCCTCACATGTTCCAATATTCCAGACAACTCGTTATCCCAAAACAACAGACTATGCAAGTGTGACAGAAGTACGTTATAAAAATGTGGCCAAGAACCTGTGACGTCGTGTATCTCGGTCTTGTCCACGGCGATCTCGGTAATCTCTTGAATGTCGTGATGAGTCCTGCCTATCTCGCCGTCGCTGAGGAGACCTGTGGCCAGCCACCTCACTTGTACAATGGCACTGTGCAACTTTAGATCAATCAGCTACATGCTTCATCATATTATCAGCAGCAGAAGCAGCACTGCAGTACTCTGCAATTCTAAACAGTCACTGACATAAAGTAACAAATTCTTTTCAATGCCTTGACACTGTCAGCTGGGCAAACGAAGAAAAGTTTGGCCTGTAATAAACCTTCACCAGTAATCCCAAAAAGGTATCTTCTGGGAGACTTGGCCCAACTCCACAAATTTGACAAAAGGTCACATTGCCGTCTTGTCTGGTCACTCTGACGGCAGCGAATGAATTAGCCTGCTGCATGTGATGGGCAGGCATGCTCACAGGCGGCGGATGCAGTGCATTGCACTCATGCATAAAGGTACATTACAATACACCAGCACATGTCCTTTCAAAAGTGCCCCTTTCCCCTGGAGGGATATGAACCCCCAACTAATACATGGTTCCTTGGACCCACACGTGTCAGACCCCAAATCACATCTCGATCAGTTCAGCTGCTTTTGCCTGGCTCTTCCACAGACACATATGGCCAACGTAGACACATAGTGAATGTGCAACATCTGTAGTAAAAAAGGTAAAAACTTCCCATAATCGTTGGGCCTGGAGCTGATCCCGGTGTACAGCCTGCAGGTGATTTTAAGTCATCCACCCGACTGTAGGCTGCCATTACTTTCCGCCAGGCATGCGGTTACTTTCCCATCCGCACAGCATCACCCCCCTTGGCTGGAGTTTGATTACTCTAATGATGAACATAAAAAACTCATCATAGCCGTACCAAAGGTTATAATAATAATGATAATAATAAACAAATTTGTATAGCACCATTAGACTGTAACTTTAGAGGTGCTGGGGCCAGGCAGTGTGTTAGTGAGCAGAGGAAAGAGAGAAAGCCATGTCATATAACAGTCTCATTGCATGTCAGCTGATGAGGCAGTGCCCTGCTTACCTATCACCAGATCTATGTCGGCGAGAGTGATCCCAATCCCTATCGTTGTCGCGGTCTCTCTCCCAATCCCAATCTCTGTCACCGTCGCGGTCTCTCTCTTTCTCCCTATCTCTTTCACGCCGTCTTTCTCTCACTGGTTCATCAAATTCATTCATTTGCCGGACGGACTCGTAGTTTTCTTGGCCTGCTGCTGAACTGACATCATAAGGACCAGGTCTTCCACTGTATGGCTGTGATGCTTGTCCAGCCAATGGAGCATAAGTCTGCTGCAAACCACAATAATAACAGCCTGCTAAAAATGACAGCAAGTGATCATAGAATTTTGATAAAATGGCGTATTGCAAGGGGGCTGACTTTTCAGACGGACAATGTAATTTGACACCAACCAGTTGGAAACACTGCAGTCGGCAACAGCAGTTGTGTCTTAGTGTCAGTAATGAGAAATGAATACTCCGTTTTGCTGTATACACTGCAGCAAAGACTCCCAATGCTTTTCACTGGGGCCAGACAACCCCAAAATTGCCCATTCCCATGGAGATCTCGACCCCATCTAATACATGGTTCCTCGGGCCCACGTGATGCAGTCCCCCATACGGCATCTCGATAGCTTCGGCCATTTTTGCACAGCTCACCCGTTTGCCCAACACACAGACATGCAGACCACACTACATGCGACATCTGTAGCAACAGGCTGCATCTACGCAATGCATGCAATGTGGCCTAAAAATAAAAAGTCACATGGCAACATATCAAAACCGAGCAACATTTTATAAATTTGAACACATTAAAATTGAAATGAACACCTTTCAAAAAATTGAAACCACAACATTATATTCTGCATTCTCACCTCTTCATTCTGTTGACTCTGCCACATCATGCTATCTTTGCCTGAATACTGAGATTGGAAAGATGCGTTTGGACCGCAATCATGAAGGTCACGCCCACTCACTGGCCATCTCTCCCCATCACTGTTACTGTATACATCTCGCTGCTGCAGTCCTTGCAGGCTGCTGTGCTCTCGCGGAATACTAGGATCCATATATGAAACAGTTTGGATTGGTCTGTCTTCTGGAATCGTGCCATAAAATTCACTCTGCTGAGGAGGAAATGCATTCATCATGTCACCTGTTGGGTTTTGCCTGCAATATGCCACACAGTGGCAGTATAACCAACAAATCAAATGCCATGGATGCGCCGCAAGGTGCTATTTGCTGCTTGCGTAATTCTGAGAGTATACCAATACAATTAACAACTGAACTTAATTTTAATCAAAACTGCAACAAACAGAAAATCAGTCACAAAGAAGCCATCTTTATGTAATACAGGTCCACCCTCGGTAATCCGCCGTAATTCATTTTCTGAAAATTTGGCGGATTAATGAAAACAGGCCTTTTGTGGGACAGGGTGTGTATTGTGTTCCTGTCTGTGCAGAGTAAGCCTATATGCACCACACAACATCATATTACTGTTGTATAATGGTACTGAATGATCTTGCAAAACAATCAGTGCATGCCCAGTTCGAATAAAATTTATTTATCAGCTTTGTCAATTTACTGAGCATTAAAATAGCCAGTTATCTTGCTCTGACAGAAATTTTTCATGGCCCTTTCGGGTTTCAACAAAAGTTTATCAAGAAATAATTACGGCTGTAGTGTAGTTTGGCGGGTGGTTAATCAATAGGTTGCTATTGAAAATGATTTGGCGGATGGCGGTTGGCGAATTAACGAGTGGTTTTAACATGGGAATGAATTCGTTCTGTGCAGTTTTGGCGGATTAGCGAATTCTTACAATGTTCACTTTATTACTGGCCCATCTACACATAGTGCAGAAGGCGACACTAGTGATGGTCGCTGGCATCTGTAGTCGTCGTCTGTAACACCGGTGCATATGCAACGTAACTCACCAGGAAGCAGCATGCGACAGCGGCGATAAATGACCGTAACATATATCTGCCACATCTCGTGGTGCAAGAAAGGAAGAAAGGTGGCCACTTACTGACTGTGAGGATAGACTGGTGCATGTGACTGATGATGGACAGGCTGCGGTGGCTGCATCAATGGCATGGCTGGTTCAGGCTTCGGTACTTGGCCTTCCATCATGCTATGCTGCTGCTGTTGAAATACTTGTATGTGGGGAGGCGGCTGGTGCAATGACTGCTCAGTCTGCTGGTGAGCCAGTGGTTGCCGCTGCTGAGTTTGATTGGCGCCAACAAGCTTGCCACCGTCCTCATCATCTGATTCTCCGTAGTCAAATGCAAGTAGCTTCTAGATGACACACACACAAGCCACAACAATGCCGCTCACAAATTGCTATGCAGTTCATGACTGTAAATCGATTATCAATTAACCGATAATCGATCGATTGAATCAATTATCGATTATAAAATGCCATAATCGGCGATTAAAATCCATTCAGTGCTCCACCCGACGTGCAAAGTGACACTAACTGCCCGGTTACCCGGCTTACTATGTTAACTCACGCTAGTGTGTGTTCCGGTGATGCCACAGTATGAAGCCACATCAATAGTCTAATCAGCTTCTTCATCGCCGTCTGTTGACGGTCGGCAGTAAGTAAACAACAGATGTTGCCATCCCAGTCAACTGACGTTATTCAGCCACAGCTGCAGTCATTACCGGGGCAGTAGTTTTCCCACGTTTGCCATATAGGACCAGGCAAACGGTGCGCTGATAGCAATGATGCTTAGTGGAAGAAGTTGGGCACTGGGCAGTGGGCAGGCATGAGGGAAAACACTGTCCGATACGCGTGTCCGATTTCTGTCAGCGTGTACGTAGTCTCGTTGGCGGGTGAATGTGCCTAAATATGCAGCAATACTGCAACACAACAACTAAGGATGTTAATTCCCAGGAAATCTCATTCCTCGATCGGCCAATCCCAGGACTCGATCCATACTCGATATGGACAGAGTACCGACCAGTTATGGTACGCTTGTAAAGTCATGGCCTCACTAGCGGTGGGCAATATCAGCCATCGCCAGATAGTATACACTGATTCGTTGTCGAGCCACCAATTCAGTATGTAGACGGCAGTGGCACCCTGCTGCAGAAACTGCAGGGCCGCTGATCAAGTGCACTCTCCATTCTCCAGTTTGGCGAGTGGCAGGTCTGCTTCGCCGGTGACATCGTTTGTTGTGGGCAAACAAACGTAACGACATACGACGATAAGCAAACATTGTTGAGGGCCATGCAAGCCAGTTATTGACGTTCTGACTTCCAAGAAACGTAGGCCTAACAGTCGGTCAAGTCAGCAGGTGAAAAGGCGGTGATCCTTCGTCTCTACCAATGCAGGTCGACTGCAGCTAAAGCATTCACACGGCCTGATCAATTTACTTTGTTTCTTAGCAGTGTCCGCGCTACCGCGGTAGTTGTTACCGAATGACTCGCACGATTCGATTATCGATTATTAAACGTTCTCGGGAACCGATTTTATTATCAATTATGGGAAAAAAATTTGATTTTTACATCCCTAATGCAGTTCACTGAATGATGCCTTAACACGTTGCAATGCATTAAACGGCATCCTGGATTGTGAGAATTAATGCCTCTCAGAACTGTCTTTGCCACATATAACCAGACCTTCTATTTTATTATTAGTGCAGCATACACATGCACTTCTTAGACTTTGGATAGCGTTTTTTAACAAAACCAGACAAGTAAGACCAACAATGTTACTAATACTAAATAAGTAGACATTCCCACTCTACTGCATGTATATTTCTCCTAGCAAAAACATCTTTCAGTAAGTTTAAAGTAGGCTTTGTATAACAATTTAACACAGCCAACTTAAAATACAAAATATGAAATGAGAAACAACTTACTAAACCATATTATATCATGGCACAGTTTGGTTGCGTGGCACAGTGGTGGAACACCGGTCTTCTGCCTCATCCTTTCGGGGTCAATAAATGAGTAGCAAGCTGCAATTAGATATCCGCTACCTCGGTCGGGGGTGGTGTCATCTGTTGAATGCTTACAGAAAAGCAGGATGGCTCCTTCCATTCGGGGATAAACATGCGAGTGGCAGGTAAAACTGTGTGATCCCTTTAGCACGTGCCACCCTGCGCGCTTGGAGATGGTTTCATAATTAAGCGCAATACAAATCTATGCCTTCGCCCTTACCTTTCACTGGCAGATTCTTACAATTTACAATTCTTACAAGTTCTGGTGTAACGTCCACTCTTTTGCAGTGGACAGGTGCAGCATGATACAGTGGCCACTAGTTAATACCTTGTTAAATGCAGGCTCTGTAGCATTCGTCACTGCAGAGTACTGAGACATCACAGCTCCTGCGTGATGGGCAGACACGTCGGCGACTGACTGCTCCAGCTGTCCTACTGGTGCCGGTGGTGCTGACGACGGTAAATTTACATTCACTGCAGGTGCAGCCTGTGGCACTGACTGCAGTCCCTGAATATCAGTAAAAATAAATCACGCTTACCGCAACAATCAATGTGACCCACACTTTTCCACAAAAAATTTTGCCAAATTCCGAGGCTCAGTTTAGTAAATTTTGCGGCTCACCATGGAAAAATAATCCAAATTCCATGGCTTAACTGTAGCCTCCCCATGTATGAGTAAACTGAGCTGTCTGCTATTCAATTACTCATTTGGAAATATGCATTACTTCACAGACTTCTATTTTCAGAACAGCATATATGATGCCCAGACTGTAGGCCTACAGATAGAAAAGCAAAAAAGAAATGTGTACTACCACAATCGAGGGTTTGCTGAATTTATTTAGACTGTACTGCACTGTCACATTAGTGATCAATCAGTGGTCACTTTATCAAATTCCACGAAATTAGGCTGAAACGGGGAAATTCCGAGCAATGAGCAAATTCTGTGGCTCGGCTCGAAAATTCTGCGGCCCGTGGAAAGCTGTGGGCCCTAACAATCACTACAGCATGTCATATCTACTGAAAAATGACAACAAACTCATGACAGTAATACCAAGCACAGCAGCTACAAATCCCATGCTGCCACCTCAGCAACTTCAGTCGTTGGCGTTTAATGTGGTTTGCTCATCAGTGTTAACTCTGTCAGATGAACTGTAAACTTTTGACTACTGCAGTGAGTGAGTCTCAAAAAGATCTTGAACACTTTCCTTTTTGTTGCTACTTGCATCTAATGCACTGCATATGATACAACATATGCAGTGTATAAATTAACAAATAACAATGATAGTAATCAATATTAGTGTTGTTACGATCACCGAACTTTCACTGACACAGCGGTGGTTAGCTACCACCTAACCAGTTGACACAGCAATCGCGGTCTTTTACGGTGTGCTCGGCGGTCTTTCTGGGCGCTGTTTTCTGAAAACTGCCCCTCACTTTGGCAGCGTCATTTGATCCCTGCGTGAACGTGAACGCACGGCGAGATCAGTGGCGGCCGGCGATACCACCCCGCCCTCCCCCGCACGTCCGCTTCCCCACTCGCAAGCGACAGTCTAGGCACTGTACTTAGTGAGACCGTCGCGATGGTCTCACTTAGTGCACCCTCC
>Ga0209780_1002703_pt1 | contig 12764 bp, 8 predicted proteins | sample WorMetexBAHAMAS2_FD_187384 | JGI IMG/M metagenome (GOLD analysis project Ga0209780, IMG submission 187384) | Marine gutless worms symbiont microbial communities from Max Planck institute for Marine Microbiology, Germany - Inanidrilus exumae... | ecosystem: Host-associated > Annelida > Digestive... | reverse complement strand
CTTTTGGTTTTAATTCTTTTTGTTTTTAACCCCGGGGATCTTTACTACCTGGGGTAAAAAAAATTAAATTAAAAAAAAATAATAATAATAATAATAATAATAATAACCATCAACATCAGCATCATCGTCATAATCATAATCATAATTATAATTATAATTATATATTAAACGTTTTTAAAACTTTTTTATTCTACGGATGGCTGAAATGTTCTTTTTACAAATATCATATTTACAAATATCCGATAAAAAACCGTCGGTGGTTGTCCGGTGTCGAGCATGTTTGGGATTATGCGACCTTTGACGAATGACAGAAACTGGACTATACTACGACGACGGCGACGACGACAGAAATGTTTTAACGGTCAACACGCCGCTGTGCGGTAACCGTGCTTTACCGTCTCGAAACTGGCGTGACATTCTGGCGGCTTGAGAAGCGCTCAGCGTGTAACGTTTTGGAAACACACAACAACCCGAGAGACCTCGGTCGTACAGCTTCAGATTTATGAAGGCTCACGCGTCCAGATTTCAGTGTCGATTTCATACTTTCGCACGCTTTCAGCAGCATTCATATTTCTTTGAATTGCTATTAAGAAATTAACGCCAAAATTAATATAAATTATGCCGACATTTTCCGTCGCACGTATCAAATGCTTCGCCTTTGTAGGCTACTCGTTCTGCAATACGATTAAAGGAAAAGGTAAAGGCGTAGATTTGTATATCGCTTAATTATGAAACTCATCTCTAAAGCGCTCAGGATGGCACGTGTTAAAGGGATCACACAGCTTTACCCACACGCTTATCCACGAATGGAACGAGCCATCCTGCCTTTACTCCCAGCCGCAGAGTATCATCGCACTTTGGCCGCTACTCATTTCTCGCCACACAGAGAGTAGGAAGCTGAATTGGCGTGAGCGGCTGCTTACATACCGAGGTGGTATGCACGCTGACGATGTCTTCCTAGCACTACTTGACTGGATTTGTTCTCGGCCTTATAGGGCTAGGTGTGACGTCATATTTGCAACAATAAGCATATTGAGTACGGGCTGGTTCCACACGGACGACCGCTAGTCTACGCTTTGGAATTTAGCTAACTCTAAAGCCTGGCATCAACTGAGCGTCACGGTTCAGCGAGGCTGAGTAGCTGGACGACGTAGAGAGAGCACTGTAGGCGCGCCACAGATATCCTCTGCGTCTCAACACAAGAGCCACGAGTGGGATTAACACAACCCACGATGGCCGGCCGTTTCATATGTACTCGATATCAGATATTTGGGCACCAAAATACAAAACGGGTCATGTGACCCTGACCATGCCCCTTTCAGGGGTGGTTTGTCATCTTTGTCAAACTACCTAGCAAATTTGAATTCTTTAGCTCAGTCGGTTACAAAAACATGAAAGGTGAGGCAAAATGTAGAAAATGGGGTGGTTTGGAGTAGTTAAGGTCACTGCAAATAGCGCCATTCGATAGAGCATATGAGTTCCTATTGGTCTTTGACAGTAACTATGTATGCCTACCTATCTTACGCCGTTTCTGAGATAGAGATATTAGTCGAAATTTGCCGATTTTAAGCTACTCCACCTGCATTTGGCGTCCCCGTTAGAATTTCACCAAAATCTTTGTCACCAGAAAACTAGATTCCCTGGGCTATTGTATGGCGTTCTTTATGTGATCCTACATTTAGCGGTTTTGATAGAACACCGACATGTGAAAGACGGACGGTCAGACGGACAGACAGAAAAAAATCCGCTTCGGTGAGTGTCTTGTGAGAGTCGAACTGGCGCAGTGTAATTAGACCGACACCTCGTCCGGAATAAATAATAATTTCTCACTGTTTTTGTTGTGAAAACTGTAAGTTATAATCCGCATTTCGTCCCTTTGTGACAAGCGTGGCGTAGAAACAGTGTTAGTTCTCATTTTGACGAGAACGCAGGCTTTATTGTAATACTGTCTTGTATTCGAAAGATGTTGAACTAATGCATATAGCCATGCATGCCAAAATCGAATACAATCGGCTGACATAGGTTATAAACTTTGCAGGTTTGCAGAAAAAGTACGCTTGTTTCTTTCCCCATTAAACACATCAATAAAGCGTCACCAGTGCTATTTTAATAAATATTATAAGTCGATGATAGCTGCCGGTCATCGAGTGTTTAGTATGTGACCTTAATTGCTTGCAAATACCGGTACTCCCCTGAAGATTGGGGTCGAACGCTCAACTAAAGCAACTGAAGGGAACAAATCGAACGGCGAGAGATGCCCTTCCCAAGTAAAGGTAGGGATACGGGGAACTTCACCTCTGAAAAGTTTAGAAAATTTTCGCTGTAAATGGTGCCTTCAGAAATGTTTTCTTACCACTTTTAGAATTCGATGGCCTAAGTGGCGAGTCGGGTGCAAGAAGACAATAATTTCACGCAATATTTTTTCTTCCATTCTGGAGAAATTATGCTGCTTTGTGCGGAGAAATTCCCTTCCGAAGCAGCTTGCACGCAAAGCTGTAGGACGTACAAAGACCTAGTAATAATTAATAATTAATAAATTGTGTATACGGTGTGTTTATGATTCTATGATTACGTCGCACTCGACGACAGGTGCGTGAGTCCAGTACGTCATACGGTCGTCAGGAAACGGTCAGACGGCAGACGGCGGCGGTCGAGCAGGAAGGCCCCGTCGGTCGGCCTTGGTCGGCTGCGATAATCGAGTTGGTCCGACGCATTTTACGACGTGACGCCGGATGTCGAAGACTTTCATTGACATGCGCACTGCAGGCGCGCGGACGCCTTGGTCGCGAGGGTTCTGCCTCCGACCACACTGATGGACTGCATCGCATGCCGCCGCAACCGAACGTATAGAGAGAGCCTCGTTCAATTCGAAACGAACGGAACGAAACTGGAGTTACTAGGTCCGTGTATCTACGGTTATTTTTGATTTTCGTCATCGTCATTTATTTGTTTCAGGCAGCAAGGTCCATAAAAACCAGAAGACTTATTTGTAGACACATATACAATAAGCAGGATATAGAACAATAAAATGCAATAAAAAGAACTGTGTCTACTGGGCAGAAAGGCTAAAGAGCACTTACAACTGCCCATACCGAGGTGGTATGCACGCTTATGATGATAAACAATGGAACAGTCAAAAGGTCTTAATGACGTAAAGTCAAGGGCTGAAGACAAAGGTAAAGGTAAAGGTAAAGGTAAAACCACACACACAGATACACAAAGAAAAGCAAACTGCTACATACAAAAAAACAACAATTACAAAAAAAGAAGAAAACATTACGAAATAAATTTTAAAAAAAACAGTATTAAGCCACTAAAGCCAGTTATATCGCTGTTAAAAAGACCAGGAGCATCAAATCTGAAGAAAAATATCGAGAATTACGACACTTACACTACACCTTATTTGTTGACCACCATTGTACACTTTGCGTGGTCGGAGTCGGGCACCATGTTACTGCTCACAAAGCAGTGTTGATCAAATAAAATACGTGAGTTATGTACAATAGTATCAGCTGTTGGTAAGAAGAGATTAATGAGTATTCGTGACATGCTGTCCATTCTTGTATACCTAAATAATTTCTTAATACATGTGTTGTAACAGGACCAAAATTTATTAAACACAGTGACAGAGAAATATTGCCAAAGTGCCACATCATACAGCGACATACCGTAGCTTTCGAATAACAACAATTTTACCTTCATCGATCAGTTATAAAATCTACTAATTAAATTGACATGTCGTTACGATCGAAGAGATTCTTAATTTCTCTTTTTATATTATCATCTTCATCATAAGAACATCATTTATCACGTCCCAGATATCTAAATTTAGACACAACTCAATTCACAACCATCCATCCAAAGTAAAAGCTGGAAAACAATTACTTATCTTTACTGTCAATGCACGATTTTTCACAAACATTGCAAAAATGAACAAATGTCGAAAGCAATTTGGCAAAAGGCCGCATCGCCGACATGTCACTCATCGCGGCCGCGTATGGATTCGTCCGATGCTGACTCCATCTAATACACGGTTCCTTCGAACTTACCACATAAGTCAGCCCGCAAACGGCATCTCGATCGGTTCAGCCGTTTGTACCGGTGCTGCCAGCTGACGAACTGGACGAAATATAACGTCGTCTTTGATTCTGGCCTATTCCCTGAATTATATGAAAACCTGACGTCATCCACAAAACCGGAAGAACATAACATATTGCATTGCCGTCAGACGAGGATCGAGTAAAATTTAAACATGTGGTTTTTGATATACGCAAGCGGGAAGATAAACAAACAGACAGACACACAGACACGCTGATCACAATTCTTCTCGCCCATTCTGGGGGCGAACTAATAATAAAAGCATTCTCAGAGTCAATAGGCGAGGAAAAACTGTTTCGTGAAATAGAAAGTGGGCTGCGCTGAGTTTTAAAGAACTGTTTGGAAAAACAATAAGAGAACGCTGAAGGCGAGACTAAAACAGTGCGTTTTTAAAGTCTTCTAAATCTGCTCTGCAGATGTTTCGACGACGACAACGAACGCAGGAAATAAATTTGAGGTCATTAGCAACGTATAATGCTACTTTAACAAATGTAATTTTATCGCGTCACTGTAAAGTTTATTTTTGTGACAAATGTTCATATCCACGTATGCATACATCTTTGTATAATACGATTGTAGTTCAATTTGTGTTTCTGTTGTGTTCATAGCATTTTACAGTATAGTTACCTATGTGTACACACTGTAGGTTCGTACGGTATTGCCTTTGCATTTGATTTCAAAGGTATATTTGCATTTTGACCTGTTAAATTTTGTACCACGTATCCTTATTACTGGCCCGCCTACACATAGTGTAGGGGCCAGACTAGTAACGATCGCGGGCGTCTGTCTTCGTCGTCGTCTGTAACACTCCACGGCGGGCCTGCAGGCGGCTTCACCTGCGCAGGCCAGGTGATGACGTCATGCTGCGCCTGCAGTCTAATTATAGCTCCACGGTAACATTGCACGGCGGGCCAGTCGTGTTACGTCCCGGTCCCGTTAAGGCGACACCTTGTTATATTTGATATGTATGTTCTTATACACTGTAAGTGGCCGAAAGGTCCTTGTGTTAATAAAATGATGACGACGATTACAACGATGATGAAGATGATAATGATATATGTAACTGACCGCGATAAACAGCTCGAAGGCTTCGGTGAGAGCTAGATCGAGTTTTGCGATGTTCTCCGTTTCGATGGCGAGCAAAGCACTAGCTGCGCGCTGTACATAGAAACATGCATCACATCAGACATGCAATCGGGTCAAAACCATCGACCGGCCTCCCGACCCGACCCGGTCGTGGAACGTTCATGAAATATGTTACATCACTAGCGTATTCAGGAAAGGTTGGTGGCGGTTAACCCCCCATGGCTTGTCTGACGAAAATTGTACAATTGTCTTCCATTAGAGAATTGTTCTAAGTGACATGTTTTACAAATGGCATTCGTGGAAACGTTTTTACCAACATTCTGAATGCATTAAGTCTTCAGCCTCTGGGGAGCTTCGCCCCAGACCCCCAGCGGGTGCTCTGCCTCTTGCACCCCCGCTGGGGGCCAGCCCCAGACCGCCACTCACCCCCTAACACCAACTCCTGCATGTGCCACTGACTCTATACCCCCTCCATTGAGAATTACTGGCTAGTGCAATTAGGCCAAGATCCCGTCCGAAATGAATGCTTGTTTCGACTGTTTTTTGTTTTGAATATTGTAAGTTGTAATCCGGATTTCATTCCACTATGGTAAGAGTAGTGTCGAAAAATGTTAGTTCACGTTTTGACGAGAACGCACCAACTGTACACTGTAACACTGTTCTTGTATTCGACAGATGTTCAGCTAGTTCATAATTATAGGCATGCATCGACTATGATTGGCTGAAGTGGGTTATAATTGGCCATAGTTCGCAGGTTTGTAGGAAAACTGCGCTGGTTTCTTTCCAATTAAACGCAATAAATCGAACATAATGAACCAGGAAGCAGAGTGTATAGAGACAACGTGTGACTCGTCGTAATCCAGAACGAACGACGATAAGTACGACGTTATTCACGATGAATTACGAATCCACGATTCAGCAGCACTATCGGCCGCCTACGGTCGAGGACGGAATTATCGACGCATGTACTGACTGACCTCTTTGTTCATATTTGTGGCTTGCATCAGCGTGGCGTTGAAACACGGATCCGCGTACTGAACACCATCCGAGTACTACACAGCAGAACATTATGAAGCAAGGAGTTAAGAATTCATCCATATTAATCGCAGTTTGGTGTAGTGATGACGGGGTTGCGCACGTGACCGAGGTTACCCTACGTCGAGCCCGGTTAGTGGTGGGATGAGTAACCATCGGCGGGCACGTAAGCCAGCCACATCTCAAAAAGCCGCCACTGGAGGTCGCACTAATCACTTTATCCTATTCGTCAGAGGCCACCAGCAGCACAGTCGCCAACCGTAACGTGCATTCTAACCCTAACCGTAACACTTATCGTGAACTTTGACCTAGATTGGGTAAAGGTGCGCCACCATGCAGGATATATAGGTCATTTTTCATAATTATCACACACAGACTCACACATACACACGGCGGTCCGACTGCACTACCCGGACCACTAAAGTGGTCGATAACATCCAAACGCCCAGGTCGACTTAGCCTGGCCATCCCTCTGTGCGTAGATGCGACGAGTGCCGGTGAAAGCCGATAAGTAAGCAAGTAGTGGCATTACGCAAACTCTGGTCCTCTGTCGGTGGACTCACGGCGTACTGTCTCCGCCAGAGGGCTATACAGATTCGGAAACCATTGCCGATACAAAGGCCCACGTGGCTCACAATTGCGTCGTCGTTAACGACGGTGATAGATTCATCGTCACCACGCAGTAAACAGGTTCCCGTCTACTACCTCCACCGTGCCTAAATTCAGCTTTCTTCGAATGACGTCTTTAAGCTCCGTGGGCGCTGCGCGAGAATGAAACGGGACCGACACAACGTTAATCACCAAGTGCACAACAGACTGGCTAAAAGACCGTCGACCTGATGGAAAGTCTTAGGCTAATTAAAACGATACGATACCATTCGATATTGAAATGCTTAACGTGCTCGCAAAAACTGACAGGAGCCGCGCGTTGCCACAAAAGTTTGTTTTTGATTAACGGAGACAAAGAAATGAAAAACAACAGAAAACTGATAAGCATATTCATTTCAAATCATTTAATAATAACGGAACTAGACGGCCGCTACAAGGTATTGCGCTCATGCGCTCTTCTTCCCTTCTGCCACCTACAGAGTTTTCGGTTTAGACACAACCTGGACCGACGCTAGCTAACTGGATACATTATGCTGCGTCCTCTGTTAGCCCGCACGGCATTAGTTTAGTTTTTCTTTCATTTGTTCCTTTATTATTCCTTTTGTCCGGACCGTTTCTTCTCAGCTACTCGGTTTTCCTTTTAGTTTTTCCTTATTTTTTGCGTTTCTGTGCCGTGCGCTAGATTTGGTAAGCTGGCCATCTCATCAGCTTTTGGACGCACGTAAATCTACCGTGTCGTATCGTATTCAGTGCCGCATTAAGGGGGTGCTAGGGGTGCTGCAGCACCCGGGCCCGCAGTTTTGGAGGCCCGCAATTAATGGGAGTGATAACCTGGTTATAGGTCTGTAAGGGGCCCTCATTTGGCACAGCACCCGGGCCCGCACTAGCCTTAATGCGGCCCTGATCGTATTTGCTGCCACTATACGATGAATAAAGATTATCACTTGATAAATCCGGCGCTAGGATTGCCCCCCCCCCTGTTTCTGCGATTCCAAATGCGCCTCTGTGCGTGCGTCGTTTACGCGCAAACAGTGGCGAGTCATTAATGATCACGTTCATTACGACGACGACATGAAAGCCTCGGTGACGTTAGCGACGACATCACGTGCCTACTGCTGCTTCTGATGCTGCTACAACAGTATACTGCTGCTCCGCCGAACAGCTGTGCCGCAGGACTCGACAGTTAGGATTACTTACTCCAATAACAGTCGACAAGTATTTCTGAGAAAAAGAACCGCAAATTTATTGCCGGCGGTTGGAATTTTCACATTTTTACATTGGCTTTGGTTGGCATTCCATCGCTTCTAGCAAGACGCCTGGATTATTCGAAGCGCTTCTTCAGAAACATCTGCTAACCCAACAGTTTTTGTTACATTACCTACTTCCACAGCCTTGAGATCCCGCCGTGACATCTCGTCTCCAGAAGACTACTGTTTACCCCAGGCCAAGCCATCGCATTAAAAGATATTGTTCTATAGTCTCATACAGTCTTTTAAATTTTCAGTAATTTTAATTTGTGGGTCCAATTTCATGTATGTGCAGTCTCGGTGTTGTATTATTATCCGTTTTATGTTTGAGTACGTCTTTTGCATTGTGTTTTGTTTGTGTTTTATGTTGTGCGACTTGAAATCAAGCTATTGAATAGCTTTTGGAATAATGAATTTACTTACTTCTCTTCAGGAAGCTCTTTCTTTCCGTAGGCAGATCTGTCTTATCTAAAATAAAGTAGATGTCCTCTGTGGCAACACTCGCACCAAAAACCAACTCCGCCCGTTTAGGCGATTAGCCACAATACATCAATGTTACAGACACATGCATACAATCCATGAGATAAGGTGAATCGTGGTCACCACGATTGGCCAAACTGACGCGCACAATATCGTGGCGTTGAGTATCAACCACATTATAGAGTGACAAGACGAGTGCATACTTCCTATTGGTCTGTCTGTCTGTCTGTCTGTCTATCGGTCTCTGTCTGTCGTTACTGTCGGCGAACTTTCAACAGCAGACGATTCAGCAAGTCGACGAACAGACGGACGGAGTGGTCGCGCGCGGTCAACGACAACGTTGTCATAATCAACATTGTGCTCGGTCGTCACATCCAGCGGCGCACCGACGATGACCCATGTGTGGACACTGGGAACGGCCTTAATGTCCAAGGACAATGCCGCGATGACCGGCGCACGTAGCCGGGTAGCTCATACGATCGTCCGCGGCGGTCGTAAAGCACACGCCACGCGCATGTCGAGTGTTTTGCGTCCCGCCGTGGAGTCGTTGCCGCGGTCGGATGTGGCTCTTCGTTATTGATTTCCAGCCAGAGCTGCAGGGACTCGTTCGAAAAATAAGATTCGAATATTCGCTGACGAGAAATATCCGAATGTTGGAATACGAAGTCTTTCCATACAAAACGCGTTGAAGTATGCCAGTGATCCCACGAATTAGTTCAGACATTTTGAAGACGTGGGCAGTCAAACACGTCATATAACTACTGTATTTCGATTCTGGTAAGTAAGTGATTACCGCAATTACTAACTCATCACTGTTATGTTTATTACACCCTGCTATATGAAATGTGTAAAGCGGAAATGTTACTAACACCAAGAAACGATAAGGCAAAAAACGGTATTCGAATACCGCAAAAAGTATTCGAATACAATGTCTAATATTCGAATATTCGATTAATCGGTTGCAGCCCTACTTCCGGCGGACAACTACGACGACGGATCAACGTTCTGTCGCCGGCCGTATTGCCGAGTTCTCGCCGAGGCGAAACAGAGGCCGCCGGTCACGTTGCAGTCACAAATCAGATTAGGCGAGTTAATCATACCCCGTTCTTTCGGTGATGTTAGGCTAGCCTTAAGCGAGGAGATTATGGTGCCGCTTCGGCCTTGATGTTAATGTACTACCCACCTTAACGCCGAATTTGCAAACTAAGCTTACGAATGGTGCTATGCGGAGTTCGTAGCGTGCTTGAGAAATTCTGGGAAGATGCGCGAAATCAGTCTCAACCAGGCAATCGTAGATATCAGACTTCGCCCCTGTGCGCAATTTGCTAACACTGTATACGACGACAAAGTCCAACAGCGTGCCAATTCCTGGCGAATACGTTGGAAATCCATGTCTACGTGCTGCAGCTAGGCGCCCACTTCGATATTGCCAACGCTATGCGTCAATATGGCTCATTACGTGAAAACATGACGTCATCCACAAAACCGGAAGTACGTAACGTATTGCACTGTTGTCAGATGATGACCGAGCCACGGCCAAAGGCAACATGTACAAAAAACTTCGTGAAGTTGAAAATGTGGTTTTTGAGATATACTAGCGGACAGACAGGTAGACAAACAGATATACAGATATACAGACAGACATACAGATAAGCTGATCGCAAGTAAAAATTCAACGCCCTTAAAAGTACTTGAATATTCCTTGAATTGTAAGCTACAGTACTTGCTAATAACAGTTCCTCGATGCAAGCTTTTTGCACAGCTGCTATTTCTAAAGGGTGATATTTTAGGCCTGTGTGCAAACATTTTGAGCCACGAATCCAGAATATTTTGATAACATCAATCTGTCAGCTCTTTATCATTATAACATTGATAGGTATATGTCTTTTTTGTTTTAAACTTGTTGCATCGAGACTTATGATAGTTTGTACTTCATGCCTCTGGTTCTTGAAAACGCAGGATAATTGGAAGTTCTTGAAAAATGGCTATGGACCACAAACAAGTGTATTAATAATAACATAGAAATAAAATGTTTGACGTACACAATATAACCATTTCATGTGGGAGGACATTTACGAAACGCAGTTCAAGGTAACAGATCAAAGTTTATACGGTCGGTGATGGAAAAAGATTCATAGGAGGAAAACACTTTCGGCTATGTGTACAAGTTACCGCGCGAAGCAAAGCCGACCTGAATTCGAAACTGTAAATAAGTAACAGCGGCATGTATTTTCAGTGTTTGTTGAGTTCTTGCGCTAAAGCGGCCAGAGTGACCTCCAAAGATGTAAAGGTAAAGGCAAAAGGTCAGCCATAAATAACTCTTAGAAGCGTAGGCGGGGTGCTCTTCTGCCTTTCATAAGCTATGAGCCTGTAGTTGGATAAACCTACGGTTATTTTCTAAGCCATAGGGCGTCACGCTCTTTGGCCGGTAGCAATTACACTGCTTGGTAACAAAGGCACACGGGCGTGAACAACTTGCCTAAAGCCCCGTCCACATCAGCAATAATGTCGAAGCAACATTGTCGAATGCCACAAGTTTAACGATTCTTTTGACAATGTCGAATGTTGCTTCGACAAAGTCGAACGTAGCTTCGACAATGTTGCGTGTTGCTTCGACATTATTGCTGGTGTGGACGGGGCTTAAGGTTGTTACCCGACAGTGCGGCGGCTGGGAATCGAACTCACGACCGTCGAGTCGCTCGCAAGTCCAACTACCGAGCATCCCAAAGACGGCTTTACAGTTAGTTATCCGGTGCTCACGGCAATTATAGTGAGAAGACGGTATAACGTTTGCGCACCATGATAACGTTGAAGAAGTCATCGTCCGTCAGAGTGTCGAGGATCTTGTCGACAGTCGCCTTTGCAATCTCGATCCTCAGCCCCTTCATGCTGCCGCTGACATCCAGCAAGATGATCACGTCCTTGGGGCACGCCGCTGCCCTGATGTACCTGCATCATGTCACAGTGAGCCGGCTAATTGTCTTTATATCTACACCAGCTGGTCGTCGGTCGACCTGCGAATGTAACAAGTAATGTCCTTGATTAAAGAAAAATGTTCCTGGCTGCAAACTTTCCGTCAATCCAACCCAGGAGGCAGCCAAGAACATATTTTTTCTTCCTTGTAGAAGCCGCAGCTTTAAAACAGCAAATATCAATAGTTTTGTGTTCGATGACCGCCCGGAACATTAGCCTCTCAAATGATGATGATGATGATGAAAACAATATGGTAATATATGCATTTGTATAAGGCGCGCAAATGTCACCGATCACCGTTGAATCGGAAACATCTCGTAGGCCTATCGTATGCGCCGCAGCGAACAGATAAGACAGTCTCCGTCAGCGGGGATCCGAAGAAGGCGTTACGGAGACTGGACAGGAGAGACTGATCAGCTTTGCTGTAGTAATACGGACTCGTATTGCGCGTGACAGCATCCGAGCGGACATCACTGACCGCTGGAAGTATCCACCGTTACACGTGGATGAAGTCATGGACGCAAGCCTGGCGTTTAATCCCAGGATTGATGAGCGTCTGGTTCATTTGATTTACCTCATCACGCGCGCGGTGAACAACGAGCCGCAATGACGTTAAAGCGTTCTCCGATTTGTCAGATATAATACTGAGTTATTCGACCAATAGAAACAGCGACCTATTGCGTTTACTGTTTACTTGAAATGAAGAAGGGACGAAAATGTCGGTAAGATCTTTGAAAGTGTTAAAATGTCTAAATAAACCGAAATTATATAGGATGTGTAAGCGAAAAAGACGGCGACATCGTGTTAGGTAGTGCAAACAAGGCAGTACCGTAGTTGTTGAATGCGAGAACGAAAACGCGAGAATGGAAAATGCGGTACTAGACAAAGTAAGGGTAAACTGAAGCGGTATGCGGGATTGCAGAAATGCAAAACCGAATGAAAGTTTTCATAAACGTGGGCCCTTTCCCGCGAGTACAAGCACCGTATATATGACAGAGACTTGCGACTGTCTTTATACAGACGACTTAACTTGACACTGAGTAGGCAGGCCTATAAGCAGCGATAGGTAATCAATTAGCAACATGCTAATTAACCGGCAGCATTGCGCGCAGCGCAAAGTGCCGGTTATTTAATTTACTCAGAGGCCGATTTTGAGTATTTTCGCCCCGCAGGGGCGACACGTTGCACCGATGGGGGTGAAATTTGGCACGGAGGAGGGGACCCAAGGTCCCCTCC
>Ga0209780_1002702_pt1 | contig 12764 bp, 9 predicted proteins | sample WorMetexBAHAMAS2_FD_187384 | JGI IMG/M metagenome (GOLD analysis project Ga0209780, IMG submission 187384) | Marine gutless worms symbiont microbial communities from Max Planck institute for Marine Microbiology, Germany - Inanidrilus exumae... | ecosystem: Host-associated > Annelida > Digestive... | reverse complement strand
TAATAAGAACTGTGTATTATATCTACGGCCCTTGACGTGCCAAAAAGAATTTTTGCTGTTTTATATATATATAGATGGGAGACATTGCTACCAGTTCATGTGATTCGGCAGATCTGTTGACGTGTCATATTTTTACTTCCATGGTTCTGGCATCTTATGTACCATTCTGTATGTTCCAAGAACTGATTCAATATTTTTACTGCAGCTGGTAATTTCAAGGATCCACATATCTCTGCAATTCCTGCCAGCAGAAGACAGCAAACTAGCAGAGATCAGAGGTGCAAGTCTCCAGTGCCTTCAGGGACCTAAGGATAAGATGAAGCAGTTTCGTTAACACTTATCAAATTTTCATGTTTTGTCGAAAGCAAGTTCATTTTCCGGTTTGAACAGTGGCAAGAATTGCGTTTTATTTTGTCACATCAGAGAACTAAAAGTAGTTCGACAGTCCACAAAAATCTATTTGAAATTCTATAAATTTCTTACATGAATGCATATTGGATTTGCACATTTTCTTCTTTCGGACTACATAGTTTACTACCACCATTTTACAACCTGGATTACACGGCACCGCAGTTAAGAGTTTGAGGATTTTGGTGCAGTAAAGTTTTACTGCTGGCAGCCACTAGTGCATTTGGACTAGACAGAAGATGCTACTTTTCCTCCACGGTGTTACCTACAATGTCTCTGGACTACACAGTTTATATAGTATGGATTCACATTTTAGTTGGACTTGAAGCTTATACTATGCTCCGTGACAAACCACCTTTGAGGAAGCGCTGGGCACCATCCAGACACTCCGGCGACAGTTCGTTGTCACCGAACGAACCAAGAAGTTCACTGACGATGATGTCGGCCAACTCAGGTGCCGACCACAGTCGCATGTCGCACGATACGACAGTCACCAGGCTGCCCCAGAACTCAGCCTTCATGTTCTGCAATCTACACACATGCACATACACATGCATTATTTTATAAGAATATTACAAACTTTCTGCTTTTCAAAATTAACTCTGACCAAATTTCCGAATTACTGCCATCTAATGACATTCAGGTAGTTTAAAAACAAATATGGCTAACTCAGAAATGATCAAACGAAATGAGCACATTTGAACGACACAAGTGAATCAGGGACATAAGTTGTGAGACCGACTGTCAGTACATGTTCGTGAGCTAAGGCCTGACATCACCACAACACAGTTTCTGCCTCCATCTACTCAGTCTCTTTCAGACTCGCGCTTCTTTTGCCCATCAATGTCACTGATTGTCAATCACTGTTATTCATGCCGGTTGATGTCTACAAATGTCAGAGAATTAATTTTTCTCTTCTCAGAAATAATCATTACCTCTGACAGACACGGACACAATACAGCAAGTCACAGAAGAACACTGTCCAAAAATCCCACCAAACTGACTTCAGCGATTCTGGAACCTTTTCCATACTTTCTGTGTTAATTGGTTTCTAATTTTTTTACAAACTTTTACAGAACATTTTACACTACTTTTGCACACAAATATCGAATCTGCAGCAAAAAAGCATACTATAACGAAAATAGGTGCAACTTCGCAGAAGTAGCTGTTAATAATGACAGAACATTTCACTAACGACAATTATTAAATGATTTCTCAAAAAATGCGGATTTTGTTGTGGTACATTGTGTAGCTGTTCCCTAATTATCACACGAGAATGACACACTAAGTTGACAATGGAAGGTCACATACGTGACGACTGCATTTGGGTTTTTCTCAACTGCGTAGACTTTGATTTTCCGACTGGCTTGAAGTGAGGCGCGGAGTGCAGCGCTGACCAACGGGCCGCGACCAGCACCAAGCACCATGACAATTCTGTGACAAGCAACATGCAGATCACATGACACACGTGAATCTGTTCAGCCGTTTGTGTTTGTTATCAACCCATGCACCCTCTCAGATCAGACTAAAGCTTTTCACATGCCTTCCTCGCATGCCACTCCATCCAAGTCTACTTCCTTCTATCTCCGTCTTAGTACAACACCTCATCTGATCAGTATTACGTTTATGTTCCTGTTCCGAATCATCTCCATCTACCCTTGCTAATCACCAAACTAACTTGTTCCATTTCGAACAATTCTTGAGCTCAGAAATCTTCGTACAGTTCAAAGTAACTCCACTCATCCACCTGATGGCGTTCATTTATGCAACATCGCAACACATTCATCGTTTGTTCTACAGCAATCAGTCATGAAGTGAGACGTGAAGATCCCATCCCTGCGGACAACATCCAACAAATTAATTTATTATTATTATTATTATTAACACACTGCAAAATTAAAACTGAAACTAATATAATAAATTACAATGAGAAATCAAAATTAGCAATGTTTTGATTAGAGTGACACTATAGCAGAATGCTACTTGGGTACTTTATAGCCTTTATAAAGTCAAAACCTACAAGAAATTTTAACCCACAATACACTTTTGGCTAACTGTACCAAAACATGTGCCAGAATGCACTACAGCATGCAACTGCAAAACAATACTTCAAAAATCTTCCGGTGCCCGTTCCCAGACATATAGGGATAGGAAATCAAAGATCAGCACTGACATTAGTCGCACCACGGGCTTCAGACGCCAAATGTAAAGATTACGTAATAAGAAAACAGTTAAAAGACAAATGACATACGTAATGCTAGTTGCGGCCTCCGAGTCTGGAACACGATCACGCAGTGCATAGAAGATCGCTTTCTGATACTCCGAGTACTTGACTGGGTCTTTCTCAAACACTTCATACGTGTGAGACTCAAGGTTGTCCATCAGGGGCTAGCAGTTCATATTAACAACAATCACCAATAAGCATGACGCACTCTATTGAGACGCTTACACATAACAATGTCTGGCTGTTAAATACCTGAAAGATGGCTGTTCAGAGGTGGTGGTAGTGATTTTCGTTTTCATTGTACAATCATGCAGCAAAGACAGAGGTGGACAGACGAAGGGGAACCTTTCTACCTGAAGGCTGTTGCCGACTTATCAACTAATGAACTTAAAGCCTCTGCCAAACATCACTTCCACTTTACTGGCTGCTTATCACCAAGAAATTTAAACCCACGATGCATTTCAGGTTGAACTGTGTCAGCCATCTCCCTCCTCACTCCCCCCCCCCACTTGTTCTGGAAGAAAACGTGTATGGATTAGCGGCATAGGAATTTTCTGGGGCAAGATGCGCTTCCTGAAACCCAATAAACAGGGTCAGAGAACCGACAACTAGATAATATCAACAGAAACAACCACAATATCGCGAACATTAATGTCAATATCAACAACAATAACAGTATTTGTACAGAGCAGTGTGATCTGTGGACACAGATGTGCTGGCTGCAGTATTGATGGTCTAGGCAAGAGTGACGACACAGCTCACTAAGCATCATTTACACACAGGAATACTACGACACAGTCAGAGATGAAATGAGATAAAATGGCGGAAAAAGATTCTGCAGGTTTCGTGGACAGCAACGAAGACAAATGAGTGGGTTCTTAACAAAGCTGGAGTGAAGAGGGAACTGGTAGACACTGTCAAAGCAAGGAAGCTAGCATACTATGATCACACCATGAGGAAACAAGGGAGTTGCCTGGAGTAAGAGATAATGCAAGGAACAGTGCCAGGTGCAGGCAGGCGAGGAAGACGACGCATGGCCTGGATGTACAACATCAATACATAGACAGGACTATCCATGGAAGAGTCAATCAGAATGACAGAGGACACAGATAAATGGAGAAAGTAAGTCCATGGTGTGGCCAATTCTCGGATCATGGACGTCTACAAGTCAAATGTTACATGCTGACATTGGCTGACAGCTCAATGCCATGCACATCAGTTAGCTCTGGCATGTTACAATTCAATCAGAGACATTAAGATCACATGATGAGAAGGATGACAACAACCAATGCAGTCAACCTGCAGCGGACACTGAAGGCAGTCTTCATAGCCTCGAGCAAACTGAGACACATTGTCAGGTGGATCCTGCGTCTACCACCACACACATACACACACGTCAATGAACACTAGGAGACACACAAAGAACCACTACCACCACTGCTCGAATAACTGGCAGAGAGTTACATGTGAGCTGGATATCCTTCCAGACATCCAATCAACAGTGAGAGAACACTCAACGAAACTCAAAACACTGACGCCAATCAGGAAACAAAATTAGGCCCATGCGGGACTGACGGTCGACTCTTCACAACTGACGTTTCTGCCAACTTCAAAAGTCACGTGACACAAAAACTAGGACAAATATCAAAAATCGGGCCCGATCAAATTTAGATATTATGCCCTAGTTTAAGAATCAGTGGTCGGTTGCCAGCTCCCATTGTAAATGGTGGAGGAGATAGCTTTTGAAAATGGCCTGATTTCCAACTCTGAAGGGCTCGTAACCTTGAACTTTATCGGGTAATACTGCATACCGTCGTGCATCGCTCATCGACCTCTACGTACGTGCCAAATTTAATTGAAATCAAAGACGCTTTTTGTGGACATACGTGCGTACGTACATATGCACGTACATATGTGGACAGACAAGCGGACATTTGAGACCGGCTTTATTAGGTATCCAACAGGAGTCGACCTAATAAATCACCATCACCAAACTCCTGAGAATAGAGGCATTCCTTTACAATGCCAGTACTCGAGACAAACAGTTAACATTACCATATCACTCATATGCACAAAAACAATGCAATGAACGATCTGCTGCATCACGGTTTTTCATGAGTTTATATGTGTTCATCGGTGTGTGATAAGGTGCATCAATGAACTGAGCTGTACATCAACAAGATCGGTGTGTGCTGAATGTGCTCAGACTGGGCAGCAGTACTGTGCCACTGAGTAGCAGAGGGCGAATGCTAAAGACTGTAAGGTGTTTGCGTTTGCACCTCAGCTGGAGACTGCCAATTTCATGAGTAGGTTGTTATTGCTCTTCACCTTGTTGGCTACCTTAGTGAGGTGCTGCTTGTAGCTCAGGATGCGATGTAGGGTGACGCCAAGGTAGACTGGATGCGGATCATGTTTGAGGTACTGGCCATTCATCATGACTTAATTCACGAGTTGAACTGACATTGTGTATGTGGAACACGCTGGACACAGTTTTGGATATGCATAGCATTAATCAAAACATACAAAAATTTCACCAAAATTTTGAAAGCAGTATAATGCAATGAGTTGGACTCGGGGGACAACCTGTTTGCATCTGCACGTGTGAGGTCTTTGTAAAGTATAGCAAACGTTTACGTCTATTTGTATAGCGCAATACACAAAGTGCCTCTAAAGCACTGAAACATGGATGGCTCACACAGTTTTACCTGCAAATTACACCTTTACTCCCCAGCCGCACAGCATCATTGCCTTTTGGCTGGTACTCATTTTACCGTCCCACGAAGGGTAGAAGGCTGAGTCAACCTGAGTGGTTGGTTACATACCAAAATAAAGTGCCGCCTCCGGGAGTCGAACCCGGACACGGTCACCCATCCCAGTAATAACCGGGCTCAGTGTAGGTTAACCTCGTTGATCTAGACCAACGACGCTACCACTACGCCACGCCACCACCTTTAGCCAGGCTAAAGGCAGACACTAGGATTTTTCCTTTTTAAACTGGTTTGTCTCGGCAGAAGTCTGCACTCTCGCTCGCTGTGCTTTCAGTTATTTATCGTTGAAATTGTTCAAGTTTACCTTGAACAGGTGATCGAGGTACAGCTGGTAGGAACGAATTCCTTTCTCGGCATGTCGTAGCTTGCCACTGAGAATCATCTGGACATTCAACTGTTACACATCACACCATCAACACAGCTTTGTTATTTGAAAAATGAAACTCACTTTCTTGTTTATGGCAATCCAATTTGTCCAACCACCACACCGATACCCGGCATGCAAAAACGAATCAGCTGTGATCTCGGTAACTCTGTCACCCTCAAACAAAAATCCACGTTTAGTTATTTACTTAACTGTCTTAGCACCAAGCATTTTTACGTTTAGCATTTTCCGACAAAAAACTGCCAAAAAAACCCTTCTGCAGTCAGTCTAGAATAACGAGACGTATCTCTCATCACCAGATCTAGGTGATTCAACATCACGGCCATGGCTAGACTTCAGCATTGAACAATTTAACAGGCTATTGAAATCATTTCTACTCGGCAGTTAGTCAACCACAGCACGCTATGTCTGTTGCTCATCTGTTCTGTACCTTAGAAATATTCTTACTTACTTACTTAATTATGTACCTTGAGGAACGTGCGGATAAAATTCTGATGAGCACGAGACAGGACAGGAAATCCTTTCTTGTTGGTGATGAAGACGCTGGTTGGCACAACAAGGGCCTTGACTGGCTCGCCAGTCCAACGCTCAATCTCTTGTTCAGACGGCAAGTCGGCGGTCAGCTCAAGAACAAGTCCAATCTTCCTGCTGCTGTCACAGAGAGTTCGGAAACGGTTCCACCTACAACACAGGACCACTTCCATGACTACGTTCAGCATTCGTCAACGAAATGCCTTAAAGTCAAACAAGACATCAGAAATTCAGTGTCACATTCCAGAGTAACTATTCCCCATTCTGTGTCATTTCTAAATCAAGCCACATGCTGTGGCGAGTTAGTTAGTGTTTAATGTCCCCTTTCAGCACAAATAAGGCTATATCAGCGACAAAAGGTCATGGGTGGAGAGCTATCCCTACCCAGTGAAGGAAGGCCAGCGATATATTAACCTTTTTGTTCAGCAGCCACTCAAAAGGGAAAGGGATCGAGAGGCTCATTTAAATTATTACGCCAGCGCCTACAACAGAGGAAGACAACTATCACACCGCAAGACTAAACTAAACCAAATACAATGAAACACCATAATAAATCTTAACTAATCAATACAGATAATTTGCTACAGAAGGTGTCCAAAACAAACTATGAAGACTACTGAGACATAACAGGGTAGACTTGTAAGAAACAGCTGGCATTCCAGTTGAATAGTGAATGATCTCATAAGTAGCCTACGCAGTATAGAAAGGAAAACGTCTGAGATTTCTTTTAAAGGAAGGAGTCAAGCACTTCAGGTTCAGAGGCGGGTGCTTCCAAAGTTCCAAGAACGAGCTGTGACCCATATAGAGGCACATGCTACCAACAAAGTGTGAGGCCCAACCTTGTGAGATTAATGAAAGCAGGCATTTTACTATTGGTATATTAAAAAAGTACTGAATATACAGACACAGACTGACATAAATACACAGAATAGATGTGGCGTTTTGCTCCTGGGAACGATGAGTGTACTAAAACTGGGAGCAGGCCCCGTTGGGCCCTATGGAATAATGCTTCTGAATAAACACCATGTAGCGCATAGTGACTTTCTATTTGACTGTTATACGCGCTATACAAATACTCTTATGTATGTATGTATGTATACTGCCGTGAGTGACAACAAGTGAACACGTCACCACTGCCAAGTGTCCTGTGACTCAGGCGGATGTGCCAAAGATTCGGACGAATCGTTCAAGTCTGTGGACATTTCAACGACGTCATCACAGAGATCTCTGGCTGACTTCAGAGGCACCTGCACCCACACCTGAACCAGCACATACGGTCATCACATACAGACCACACACACACACACAGACCACACACTACCATCCCCATCATAAAGGCCTTTTACCAGGTGTATCTGGCCATCACGTGAATAAAGGCCATGCACAAACAGGTGCAAATATTTATAACGCACAGCATTTTTCATCTGCGGCATATCGGAAACAAGATGCAGTCGGCGACAGCAGACTTCGCCCCCGGTGCTGCCACCTGGCGAACTGGACGAAACATACACGTCGTCTTTGATTCTTGCCCATTCGCTCCATTATGTGAAAACATGACATAATCCACAAAACCAGAAGTACATAACATAATGCACTGCGGTCAGTGAAGGACTGAGCAATGGCCACAGATAACATGTGTAGAAAATTTGGAGAAGTATGGATGTGCAGTTTGTTAGACATGACAGTGAACAGACAGAGAGACAGACAGACAATTAGACATACAGACACAAGAAGTCCAGCTGTTATTAAAGACCACACAGTACTCCATATAATGGAAGTTAATTCTAGAATATATGATGATGAAGAATAGCCTGCAAAATTCTTTAAAATAGCCTGTGAAATTCCCGTCCCATCTGCAATGGCAAAACTAAACTATTAAATCCAGTGTTCTGCTACCGAAAACTTGCAGCAGTCACAGTTGGTTCACAATACCTCTGATGCAATGTAAATCAAAGTCCGAGTTTATAGAAAGGCACCAGGAGACCACAGAAACACACTTATTTTTCAACTGAGAAATGCTGAAATGACATTGAAAGACACTCAAGGTTAGTGGCAATAGCGTTATTTGATAGTCATTCGAGTCTGTAGCAATCATGACTATCGTGTAACATTCCTGATATCACATGTAACTGCCTGCGACACTGAACAGTTCTTCAATTTGGTTATGACAGCTACAACTGATGAGTCACCACTGAGTCGTGTTGCTGACAGACAGACAGACACACAGCAAGCATGTCAATCAAACAGTATAAACAAAGGACCAAGTGACTGAATCCTTGCAGCAAGTGCTCAGAGACGATGCGTGCCAGATTGATGCACTTCAAGCCCTTAAGTTCAATCAGAATTGCAGGCACATTGAGGTGCATTGCATACGTCAGTTCCTGTTTCAATGCCTGTATCAGAAAAAAACAAACAAACTAGAAATGTGTATATATCATCATCATCATCACCATCACCATCATTAATCTTATTACTATTTTTGGATTATTAAAATATACACAAAATAAATGTGCTAGTTGCAATCAACAACGGCATGTAAACTCAACTCCAACAAAATCCGCGCAGTTCTTAACTGAGGAAGCCAGCTGACATAGGTTGACCTTATAATGGCGTTATAGAAAACCGCTGCATAAACGTTTGTGCGATAATAAATAAAACTAAACATTCATCCACCGCCACGAAGTCGCAACTTCAGAGGCAATAATGGTCACATATTATAGAACACACCATCAAACCATGTTGTCTGTTCAATAAATTAATGTCAAAGCATGCACAATAACGATCCTCATCCGACCAGACTAGACAGAACCTGAGGCCCGATTCACAAAAAAATCTTAGATAAAATCCTAAGTTTATCATAAGTTTTTCCTAAGTTTATCTTAACTTTATCCTAAGTTATAAACTTAACATTTTCATAGACTTTTACATGTAATTTATTAAAACAATCTCATAACTTACTAAGTTCTTCCTATATATATGCAGACAATTCTGTAAATAAATGTTAAGTCATTTTTGAGAAATTGCATTTTTCTTATTAAGCTGATCTTAAGTTTTTCGTAAGTTCATCCTAAGTTTATCTTAAGATTTTACTAAGTCACACTTTATCCCAAGTTTTTACGAAGTTTGTCGTAAAATTTTATGTGAATCGGGCCCCTGGTTCACACTGGTAACTATTCAGGCACATTGTGCACTGATGGCATTTCACTGTTAAGCCAAAGACCACCCACACTGCAGTCACCTGTCTGGCCTGTTCACACCTAGAGCAGGCAACAGCCAACAGCAGTTTGTGTTTGTCAGTACAATCGACTGACCATGTGGTACAGGCACGACGAACCATCCCTCATGAGTCAGTTTGTGGATGAATCCAGGACGATGTCCAGTAAGTAGCAATTCTCTGTTTGCTGATTGAAAGCATGATGCCTCAGGATTAAAGAGCCACTGGATAACCCAGTTCCACTTAAATATGACCACTAAACTTGTGCATGTGTTTCTAAACTAATTATCACTGATACATAGCAGTATAACTCGGCTAATGGCAGAAGGTCATGGGCACAAAAAGCTGCAGTAATCATGTTACAAGGTTGTTTAGTTGGAGTTTAACGGCGCTTTCAACACAATTTAGGTCGTATCATGCCTTTAAGGTAAAATTATATTATAAATAAAACTGTCAAATATAACTGTTATTGGAGCTGCATAACATTTCACAGTAAAATACACTTGTGAACCAACTGTAGGTCAAATAAAGTATTCACCACACACGAAGTGATACTGCACTGTATAGAAATGCACAACACATTGTACAAAAATGCAACAATAATATCTGACTGCAGCCACAGAAAATCAAATCATGTGCATATATGACTTTTTCTCAGTGGTGGTTTGGTGGTATAGCGTGTCAAATTCGCTGCATTTTTTCTCCAGATGGGATTAATCCTGTCTGAAATGAAATTGCTCGGATGCGAATAATCTGCTCCGGCATTAAAGAATGACATAGGCAGTTTCAGCCGGTTTTGGAGCAACGGATATAATAGTAACAGCACTGGACTCACAACCAGAAGGTTATGGCACTGAATCGAAGGCTGTTCATTTTCATGTAACAACAACTGCACTAGATGCTTGCTATACAAATTTGTATATTCTCATTTTGTTCACCTTATAACATTACACCAAACACCCACCTCCTCCGAGTTCCTTCTAACAACGTCAACGGTTGAATCAGGCTGCAGCCAAGGCGACATCTTTGCCACAACCAATGTACCCCAGTCTGACACAAGCAACAAACAATCATTCGTAACCTATTGTATTCCCACCACAGTGATACAATATGACATGCAGAAAATGCAAAATACATGCTGCAAAGGTGATGGGTACCTAGCAAGCAAACAGATGTGGCTAAGTCCCCTGGCTAGGCACTAAAGGAGTGTCAGTCAGGTGGCCAGGTGCTGAAGACGGGCCGGTCATGGCTGGCACTGAATAAGTGCCAGTCCAGACTTAGTCAGACAGTAGGCCATGCCTAGTGGGGATGCACTTAGAAATATCTGACAAGCTGCTCAAGCCTACAGTTCCTTCCTCCACCCTACACAACTCGCACATACACTGCACACACCTACCAATTCCCCTCTGCTCCCTGGTCTGGTGCATTGGACCGATTATACTGATTATAAAGGTCTCGGCACTGGGGTCCAGAACAGGCAATAACGAATAGTGGGTACCTAGCTTATGCAGTGTTCACAATTGAACTCCATAAGCTAGGTACTCATCGTACTGTGTTATAAATACAGTAATTATAATTTTGATTTCATTTTCTACACAATGTAATGAGAAGGCTATCTTGAGCACAGATTTGCTCCAGGCTGTTGCCAGTACAGCACAGTGGAAAATAATAAATCCAGTTTAGACGTAAGTGTAAAGTACACACTACAGTGCACAGTTTGAGGAAATTTAAGCTTTGCAAAAGCAAACTTGTGTAAATTTGTATGGGCTAATATAACAAACTTCTTTGAGAGCATCCTCGATAAAACCTGCCTATTTACGAGTATTTTATGGTGGCTATTACAAGTACTATATTCATAAGTCACTTAAATGAGTTTTGCAGTTTCTGATGTACCGTATGATCTGTTAACACCAACACACCATGTTTTAAACAGCTAATTTCTCATTTCTTACATTAAACTTGGCAGTCTAATTTAAATAGATGAAAATTACAAGATATAAATATTATTTTACAATTTACAACTAATACTAATAAACGACATCAACCATTGCTGTTAAGCAGGAGATCTGATCTAGTCAGAGCGCCTTGTCGATCTTTTGCTGGTCCTTCCAAGAATTCTCTTTTATATCGTGGATTGACAATTGGGATGCAGACAAATTCAAATCTGCAGAACAAAAAAACAAATTAATAAAGATGCATGCTAATAAACACAAGCCATAATTTGGAAATATTCATTACTTAAATAGTAAAACATAACTAACTTTACAATAAAATAGGCTTTGTACTGCATTTGAAAAGTCTGTTGAATTGGATCTTAAACCAAAATTATGCACAATAATGTTTATACGGCAAGCTAAAATGGACGAAACATATGGGTAAAGCTTGTTGAAATATGCAACTGTATCGGCTTCTCAAATTATAGTTGAGTAAGTAATGTTCAAACCAATAAAAAATTTAAAAAGTGAATTTTTGCTATAAAACATAAGTCCACAAGTGAGTGATTAGTTTCTTAATGGTAAATCATCACACTATACGCTATTTAGTGCAATGAAAAAGTTGGAGTAAAAAATAAAATCTGATTATAACTAACAAATGATAAAACAAGTACGTCAGTCTATGGGGCCCAATTTGACTCAGCCTTCTACTGGTTTTTCTACTCTCCATGGGATGGTAAAATCGTCGCTTAATTTCCAAAAGTACCTATATGCTTTTGGAGTGATTTAGAGAAAAACGAATTTAAAGTTTGATGAACAATAACAGTCAAACGTGATACTGTTACTATCAAAAATCGTAACTTATATTCTCTTTAGGTTTCGCTTAAGCACCAATGCTTGCAGTTTTGTCATGTAAAGTCTCACATCTTGCATAAAATTATGTTGTTTGATGGTCGTCTAGTCAAAACTGTGAAACATATGCATAAAGGTACTTCTTTCACAAATCGACAATGGCGGTGCATGCCTGAAGTCAACAAAGGCACTTTTGATGCAAACAGAAATGTAGACAGCCAATGCCATGCAGCGTGTTTATTGACACCGGTATTTTCAAATGGCAGCAGTTGGCTTAGTAATAGCACCGATGTCATTAAAAACAGGTGTGCATCAATTCTCAACGCAACAGTAATGAGCACCAAAAGTACCGTTATAGACAACGGGCAAGTATTCGTTGTTTTTTTACACGCATAGTAGTTACACGCTCTGTCGTTTATTGTTAAAGGCATGCATTCCACAAAGAGAA
>Ga0209780_1002701_pt1 | contig 12764 bp, 5 predicted proteins | sample WorMetexBAHAMAS2_FD_187384 | JGI IMG/M metagenome (GOLD analysis project Ga0209780, IMG submission 187384) | Marine gutless worms symbiont microbial communities from Max Planck institute for Marine Microbiology, Germany - Inanidrilus exumae... | ecosystem: Host-associated > Annelida > Digestive... | reverse complement strand
CGTCGTCGAAAAATTTGAAGTCGGAATTGAAAAAGTAAATTACGACGCCGTCGAAACGTCGTCGAAAAATCTCAAAGTGAGTCGAAAACGTTCGACGCGATCGACGTCGGACTGTAATGCTAAAAAACGAATGTAAACAAGGGACCCACCAGCCTCCATGATCTATGCCGAACAACACAACTTTAAATGTTCCCAGTCAGATACTACTATTAGTAAATAAAGTCATCAACAAGTTCATTCAGAAAATAGGCCCAGAAAATATAACATAACTCAAACTCTCAAGTCTTCGTCCTGACCTTGACCTTGGTTATTATTTACAAATTTGCAACGAAATTAGTGAGGAACCCATTCCATAAATCCGTATTCGATAACTGGATATATCCATTATTTCAGCTAAATAGTATAAAAAACATCACATTATTATTCGGCTGGAAGCTAGGCTTCCGCCGAATATATAGATTTACTCTACGGGGCAATTTGGCAGTGTTCAAGCGTTCGGCTATAACTCCGCCGATTAGCCTACGCCGAAAGTGAACCGATTTGGATGAACAAGAAGTGGCGTAGACTGCAGAAGCCGTGCTTGTTTATGTGGTTTGTTACGCTTTCAACCTACGTTTCGTGGTTTGCAGGTTTCTGATTACCACCTGCTACGCATACACTAATTCGCTTCAGAGCTCTACAATATTCCCAAAAGAATAGCGCAAATTAGTACCATATACAATCAGTGTAAGTGCTTCCATGAGCACGTTACACGATGCTTCCACAAAGTCCGATGTACTATAAATGGTCCGTGCACGCATCCATGGACCATGGGCCTACATGTTAGTATATTCAGCAATAGCGCGTGCGCTGGACAGGACAGCCGTGTCTGCATTTGAGCCAATAAAGACTTCCCTCGCAATGTCAAATGATGTCCAACGTGTTAGGCCACAGTGGCGCAAATAACCCTATCACTAAGGGTCAGTAGTACACGCTACCCGTGTTCACGACCCAATGTCCACGGGCCGTTGATACACAGCCGTGAAACAAGTGTGTGTTTAACGTCTCGTATATTTCGATAAGCATATTATAATCTCCTTTACCGTTTGTTATTCGACTTGTGCCAATTAAAGTTTATTCACAGTCAAAAGTGTATCTTGCAACGTAGTTGTTGCCTGGTTGAGCAATCGCCAACAATTTATCAGTCGCAGTGTACACTGTAAATTTTCGTACACGCTATGCGTTGCGTTGCGTTGCGGCGCCGCGCCAGACACCGCAACCGCAACGCATCTGGTTGAACGAACCTCATCGATCCATTATATACAGCGCCATCTCATCATCATCATCACATTCGTTTATTTGTAACATGACAGAACGCATGTCATAACAAGAGAAATGTAAACGAAAATGTACACGTCACATAGCATAATGACATCGATAGTCTCTTGAACTGTGCCATAAGTAAACTGTGAACAGCTTACTGTTTTTATTATTGTAACGGCATAACATCAATAACAGTAGTGCACATTTACAGTCATTTTCGCCAGTAGTATATACTGAGCTGTATACTTTGCAAGTTTGTGCAAGAGCAGGTCACGAAAAGCAGCAAATCATAAGTTTTACAACGATTATTTTACTAAATATGATTTACAAATTAAAGTAAATACACCCAGGTCGACTCAGCCTTCTACCCTCCGTGGGTCGGTAAAATTAGTACCAGCCAAAGGGCGGTGATGCTCTGCGGCTGCATGGGGAGTAAAGGCAGGCATGGTGTAATTTGCAGGTAAAACTGTGTGATCCATATCTGAGCGCATTAGAGGTAGTTACGACGATGCGCTGTACAAATCGACGTATACTTTACTTTACTACTTTACATTAGTCACAACTTCACAATCATGTAAAATATTTGGCCTATAAAGTTATGACGCCACGCCGAGCTGGCGCGCCATCAAAAAGTTGACGCCGCCGCCCAAAACTGATCGGCGCGCCACCGCTGCCGATCGCTGAAACGCGGCGCGCCGACGACAAGAACAGTGGCTCGGTGCGGATACTTCATAGTGAATTTTCTTAATTTTCAAGTTACTTCGCCCACAGATACTCCTCAGTATCAAACAGCAAACCAAATTTGAAGTGTCTAGCTTCACCGATTTCAAAGACATGATTCGGCCTCAAAATATTTAAATGTGTGGTTTGTCATCCATGGATAAGACCTGCTACGATGGTCGATCAACCTGAGCCTACCTACCAAATTTGAAATCACTATCTCCACCTGTTACAAAGATATGAAAGGCGATACAAAATGTGCAAAATAGGGTGGTTTGGGGTAGTTAGGGTCATTCAATGTCACTGGAAATGGCACCATTCGATAGAGCGCATACGATTTCCTATTAGCCTTCCATAGTGTTCCTATCTTGCACCATTTCTGAGATTTCGCGAGAAATTGGACAAAAATTGCCCATTTTAACCTACCCCAGCTGTATTTGGTGCCCCAGATGGAGATTATCCCCCATTGAATTTTCGCCGAGACCTTTGGCTTCAGAGAACTAGAGTCCCTGTGCTATCGTATGACGCTGTTTGCTTGATCCTATGTTACGCTGGTCTAGCAGAACCCGGACTACTAATAGATGGACAGACACACGATGATAGCACCGTGCTAACATAGCGTAGCGCGGTGAGATTCGACCTAACAAAGTATTTATCGACAGTGGTGCAGGCGCACTAATGTAACACATGTGAGGCGGAATTATTGTATCATTGCATTATTGTAATATTCGTAAGAACGTATGCTTGACATTGTGTGGATTAAAGCCCGGTCCACACCAGCAACAATGTGGAAGCAACGTTCGACTTTGTCGAAGCATCATTCGACTTTGTAGAATTTGACAATGTTGCTTCGACATTGTTGCTGGTGTGGACCGGGTTTAAGAACCATATTATTAACTACTGCCGGCCTAAGACAAACTTCGTGGTTGTCGGGCAACTTCGAGGCACGTGTGCGGGGAGTGAGGGAGCGAGGGGCCGACGACGTACGGCGAGCGATTGCTCGGCTGGAACTGCATCTGCTGCCACCGACGGCTCTCAGCAGCCGCGGCATCTGCACTCGGTGTCGAGATCATCTGGTACGTTCCTTTAATTCTTCGGATGGGACGTATTGGTACTTGTCGCGAAAGAAAAGACGCTAATGATCCCGAACAAGGCTGCAAGTAAGTCGTCGGTGTATTCAATGCACATCAAGGTTAGCAAAAACCGTAAGAATTTCCACAGGTCGTCGACTTGAAAGCGGTGTGTCGAAATGTCTCGCTTCGAGTCGGGTCCCGTGTTCCATGCCGTCTCTATACAACGGACGCCGTTGACGCTGCCGACAACATCCATACTCTACGCTCGCCTCCGACTGACTATTCATAGTTGCCGGGGAGCGACGGCTGGTCGTTGATAGAGGCGATTATGAGGTTCTGCCCGTCAGCTGGAGTAATTGGCGGCCGTCTCCCGGCGTGCGTCGTTGCACGGTAAAGCACGTCCGTGCATCGTGGCGCCGTCGTCGCGAGTTTAGGTGCGGAAGTCGGCGCGTGGCTGCTGCTGCTGCAGCGGCGCTGGCGGACAGTCGAGAAGTGTTAACGAGTTGAAAAGAGGCTTGCACTGACCAGCGTGTGGCAATAACCAACTGCACTGTTTGATCAGCACGTGCATGCCAGACTTGTGTTATCGGAAGGTAAGTGGCTGACGTTCAGGGGCGTCACCACGGGGTGGACTGGCGTGGAAGACCTTCCGGAGATTGATGCATATCCGGCGAATTTACGGGGTAAGCCTGCTGCTTCCCTACTTTCATACCCAAGTAGCCGCCTGTTGACTTGATGGAATTGCCTACAATTTTCCTGACCCATACTCCACCCCTCCGCCATTTGACTGTACAATACATAGATTGACAGTGACGTAATTTCGTCCAGCTGTTCTGGCCGCCGTGATGTAGGGCAAGGAAATGTAAACATTTTGCAGCACTTACAGTGAGCTCGCCGAAATGGCGCTAGCACTGCGATTTTTCTTAAACCAATCGATTCAATTATTTGTTCACCAGTTGTAACTTCTCAAAGTACGACAACTTGCCCAACAACATAGAGATCGTAGATTACTGTGCATGATGTCGCTTCATCCTATCTATTGTCCACCCCTACCCCTATACTGGCGAGTGGCGACGCCCCTGCTGATGTTTGCTGCTCAACTTGCACGCTACATCGCGTTGTTCAGACTCCGCCAGACTTTCACAGCTGTACTACAGTGTACTGTATATACGATTGCCCGGTGCTCAGAACGGGTCGACTGAAAATGCTGTTCAATGATTCATGGAATATACACTGTGTCCAAAATTCACAACACTGCTTTGGCTTGCTATAACTTCGACGTACATCAACCGCTGTTGATAATTTTTGGCAGGAATGTTGCCACGAAAGTAAGAAGTCAAATGGTACTTTATTTTTCCATCCACCTAACTATTGCTTCTGAACTACCTGACAAAACACGGAAACACGACAATCGCATCTTTTCACTCCGTAATGTATTACTGCTTTGCCAATGTTCAACCAGTCCGCAGTCGCTGCTTGATTCTTCAAATTTGTAGACTTGCAACTCATATTCACGCATCTATATAGACTCCCTAAATCTTGTAATCAATTGAGTTCAGCTCTGGCCAGTTTGGGCCATAGCTCAGGAGAAATGAAGCTGTGAGTTTTATACAGCAGCTGTTGAACTGTGTTGCGTGCACCTGGTGCATTGATGTATGCATGAGCTGTGGTGCTGAAAGGCAAATAATGTTACGAGGACTAGCATTGTTTAACAGTTACAACGTCTGTATTGTACAGCGAGCTCTGAAACTCGCATCAAGTTTTCACTGACAGTGTTATACTGCACGTGTTTCTCATCGTACATTTCGGTCTTTTTGCATGAAGTAGCGGTAGCCTACTGTATACCTACCACTTCATGGTCCGAGTAACGCAGTCGGTCCACCGCGCGCGCGCGCGTGTATGTGTGTGTCTATGTTTGTTTGCACAATAACTTTCGAACTAAATGGGTGTGAACTAGATATTTGTGACCTAGATATTTGGCAAGGTGGTTTGATCACCCTGACCCTATTGTTGAAGTCGGTAGGTTAAAGTGATACAACAAAGTTCAAGGTCGTAGGAGGAAAATGTTTGTGTGAAATTTGGGAAAACTATTTCCGGCGACGTGAAAGAAAAATGGGGCCTGAATTGGAAACGATAAGTAAGTAACTCCAGCCGCAAAGTGATCTATGCGACCTCGAGTGGGAGCTTTTCCATTGCATTTTGCACTGTGCGATAGAATTTTAGTTCAATTAGTTCACCGTCTGAAAATTCTGAGACGGTCTCAGGCGTACTTTTGAATTGCTTTATGTTGTTAAATCATTGTCATTGTATTTATGACTGAACGAATGGTCGCACACGTATAGAGTGTGTCGGTCAGAGTTCGTCAAGCACGTCGCTGTCGTAAATGATACTTAATATGGCGACAGAGTGATTTAGGCCACTAATTTGCCTAGTCGACCGACAGCTACATCCAGGAAGCCATGTAGTGCGAAGAGCCGTCTGCTTACGCCGAGTCGCCGTTATCAAGCGTAGCTTATGGCGTTATGGCGCCGGTCCGTGATTTAGATAGCGCGTTTCCCGTCTCCCGTCCATCTGGCATTTCAACTCCCGATTACAGCAACAGGCTAACAGCATGGCGCAACCCTCGGAGTTGCGGCAGACACTACTTGGAATCACCTAGAAGCATATCGGTTCTGTTTTTGCGCGAGGTCACGCTTTGACTGATGGCTTTGTTGCACAAACGGTGTCCTGTAACGCGAACTCGCTTGCCTGCTCTCTATTTAGTGTAAATGTTACGCAGCCGAGAGTTACTCTCGTTTGAAACATATTTCCTTTTTCTGGACATACAAAATGTTCATTTTTCCGTAAATTGAATACGCCTATAGTAGATGAACAGTTGCTTATTATTTCTGTTTGACGTTTCCTATTCTCTTTTTCTTTTTTCTGATAACATTATTATCGGCAATTCTGATAAGCAATAGGCCTATAGCTTTTTTTGTGACTTTGTTAACGATTATTTTTTTAAAGCTTAATGCAGGCCTACAGGTGTCGAATACGGGAGGGAGTATGTTTGAACAAAACTAAAGATTGGATTCTCGATCTTTTCCTGTCCTATTTCCGTTCCTTTTACTTTCTTTCCCCCCGTTTTGTGTTGTGTGTGTAACGTTGATGTATTGTGACTAAAACTCCTAAACGGATTTAGTTGGTTTTTGGTGTGAGGGTTCCCACAGAGGACAGCTAATACTTGATGTCAGATATGGGTCCGGATCCGCCCACGGAAAGGGCAAGCTCCAAAGAGGACTTCCAAAATTTTCGGCTGTCGTTACGCTACGGTCGGCCATCCCAGCAGTTTCTGGGTCGTTGTTTCCTAACCCAACCAAGTCATCTGGGGATCGAGGCTTATGTTCACAAGTGTGGTCTGTGGCTGACCAGAAGAAGATTTCGCATAGACCTCCAAGGTCCGTTGCGAGTGAACTCATCCCCTTTTGCGGCGCTTTGAGCCAGCGAGGGTTGTTACTGGCCCGCCTAATGGGCCAGTATTGTCTTGCTCCCTCTCTCGCTGGCGTCTGTCGTTGTCGTCTGTCGTCGTCTGTAACGCTGCCGACGGGCGGGCGGGCCGGCCGCCGAGCGCGTGGGCGGTAGGGCGGCCGACACTTCACGGCTGGCCAGTACAGTTGCGTCCCGTTAGGGCGACACCTTGTTAGACCCAATTAAACCAGCATACGACCGAAGGTCAGTATGCCAGCAGTTTTGGAAACAAGGCCGACTGTTACGCAAAACTCGCTGTTTCTTCCCTAGCGACGGCCGAAACCATCGGCAGTACTCATTGCGCCTACCCACGGAGGGATGGCCAGGCTAAGTTGGCCTGGGTGGCTTGTTACGTACCGAGGACGGTCATTTATCCTAGCACTAACCGGGCTCGACGTAGAGTAACTTCGTTTCTACCCGGAACGCCGTTACCGCTACGCCACACCGCCAATCTGAACACATACACACTGTGCGACGTTAGTACTGGAAGTGTGAAGACTGAAGATTTACGCAAATTACGTAGCTGTGGCGGTAACGAATCATTGGCGTAGCTTGGCGGTGAACATACGCTGGTACAGTCGAGTGGCTGGGGTACCGTACGTGAGTTTCCGGGCGATGCACATGCTGCGTGCGGCTGCGAAGAGAAAGAACGACAACAGACTCAGTCGACGAGAAGTCGGTTCTTTGTTACGACGACGTGACCGGCGTCTGCAGCACTCAGCGCCGTCATATTAGAACCGTGTGAACGTTCCTTCACTCTGATGCGGCCTTGGTCTGCTGCCAGCACCGCTTACTTACTCATTGCGACAGGTCTGCCATCTGTCCAGCTCTGTGCCAGCATCGTGAACAAAGTCAACAGGCCTCCGGCAAATCGCTCATGTCAGCGCGTTTCCATGTTTGTCGATCACTACGCGATACGGAGCGTAAGCCGTAAACTTATCGACCGTACATGAAGCCTGACCGAAATGCCATCGACGTCAACACCTGCCTGCGCGGGTGGTTATCTTACGTGCACACACGGCGCGCTATATCTATCTCAGTTTCTGCATGGCATGGCTGTGGCAGATCTGTTACTGGGTGCATGCTTGGGAAACAAGATCCTATCTGGTTGCTTGTTCGTCTAGACAGAGCTCCATTATGCAGTCTGCATGCGACAACGGCGGCGTCAGCGATTGCATCAGCAACGCACTGTCATTCACAATCAGTGATCGACTCATACCCGTCGCTTAAAGAAAACAAACGTCCAAAATAATTTGGCAAAAGGCCGCATCGCCTTCTTGTCACCCCTCGCTCCCGCACGTCCCTATCAACGATGCCCCTCCCACTAGGGATCTGGATTCCTCGGACTAGGGTTACCATATTGTATGAGTCGAAAAAGAGGACACTTTTTGGCATACTTGTATAGGCAAAAATAACCAGTCTAGGGTCTATTGAAACAATGCTAAATGGAAACTGACGTCACTTTAAGTCGTTAGTGATGTGCGCATCGCTTATTTTTGTTCAGTAAACATGTACACGAAGCTTGTACAACTATTGCATTTTCGGATATTACTGACATCTTGTATTGAAAACTAACGAGCTTTCTTTGTCTCGTACCGTCGTACGCCTTTGCAATCGGCAACGTTCGAATATACTTGCGGATTGGGCCAAAAACCCGGACAAACCGCCGATTTTCGAAAACCCGCCCGGACGACCGGCAGATGCCCAAAAAGAGGACGTCCGGGGAAACCCGGACGTATGGTAACCCTACCTTGGACTGACATAAGTCAGCTCCCCAAACGGCATCTCGATCGGTTCAGCCGTTTTTGCACAGCTCACCCTTGCCAACACACACAGACACACAGACCACGCTACGTGCGACATCCGTAGTAACAGGCCGCATCTATGCACTGCGTGCAGCCGATGATCACTAGATCAGTGCATCAGCTGCAAAAACTGCTCGAGTCTATACAAGAGCAGACGATAAATCGTAATCGAGGCACTGGGCTACTGCTACACGATGTGGGCCCATGGACTGCTGCAGTCGGAAATGGCGCTATTCGGTAGGTCGTATATCACTTCATATTATCCGTCTGTAGTAGCCGTATCTCCGTCTTGCGCGTTTCCGGGATATCACATCTTTTTCACCGCACATAACTGTCTGTGACCTTGAGCAGCCTATTCGCCTCGAAACACAGTCTGGCTAATATGCGTCCTGTTTTCCGACCTATTGGATTCAGACAGGTTTCAAATAATCTGTCTCTATCTCGCAAGATTTCTGAATTAGTAACCAATTGTTTACGAAAAATAAAAATTGGTCTTTTGACCCTGATGATGCCTGCTTTTGGAGGCAGTTTGTTATCCGTACCCTGCTACATGATCATGCATTCCAAAGATAGGAATGGTGATACAAATTTTGCGAAATGGTGTAGTTTGGGGTAGTTAGGAATTTAGGGTCACTCAGTGTCTCTGCCAATGGCACCGTTCGATAGTGCACTATGACTTCCTATTAGCCTTCCGTTGTAACATAGTAGGCCTACTGCATGGTTCAAAGATATAGCAAGATATTGATCAAGTCGCAAAATTTTCCTACCCATGCACGTGTTAAAAATTGGCAATCCCCGATGAGGAAGTACACCCGCACTGTAAGCAGCATTGCGTCTGTGGCGGCAGAGGCCTCATAGAGAGACAGAGGAGACGATAATGGAGTGGAATTTTGCCCCGTCATTTATTTTAGGGGCGCTTTAAGGAAATAGATGTTGCAGATCGAGCGTCTATATATTCGGGATTTTAAAAAGGACATCATTCTGGAAAATTCAAAGAATGTCGGTTGACATGCAGACATCTGATAAGGCGCCTTACTGAAAAATAAGATAGAAAACATATTTGTAAAATATTACGGTCTTAATAGTCACCAGCGGCCATAATAACAATAGGCCCAGCTATCGCAGTTTGACCGCGCGACGCTGTATGGCAGTTGAAGTCTTGTCAACTGCTGCACAATATACGAAAAACTGCATTTGAAATTGCTTACAGTAAATAAAAGACCTTAAGGGTAATTCAAAGTTATTGATATTGGCGCTATCAGATAGTGGTCTGTAACACCAACATCTCTATCGTGCACCATTTTTGAGATGTTACGACTTTTTCATTGTATCTGTGGCCTTCGGAAGTCTTTCATTTTCGATGCAACAGTTCAAATTATAAGCCGTACGTTTCTAATTCGTGCTGATTGAGCTGAAAGTTGCGTATGACAACTTCGATAATAAACGAAGATATGATGATGATGATGATGAGCTAATAGTGCTACATTTTACAATATTTGCATTATACAGAAAGAAAGAAAGGCTTTAAAAGCTGAAATGATCTTGAAGGTCACTGTAACTGAAAGTCATTGGTATTGGTGCTATTCGATAGGCCGCATATGATTTCTTATTAGACTTCCTGGAATGGTTTCAAGGTCATCGACAATTCCACCGTTGGACAGAGCACATAAGCTCACGATGTCAAGTTTTCATAGAATGTCCCTGTCTTGCACCGTTTTCGAGATATGATGAGTTATCTGTTGAAAGTCGCCATTTTTCCTAACACGTATTTGGCCCTGTTGGGTGTAACCCCGTTGGAATTTCACCAAGATCTTTGGTTTCAGAAAACTAAAGAAAACTAAGAAAACTAGAATGCCTGGGCTATCACATGGCGGTGGTTGCGTGATGGCATGTAGGACATTTTTGCTTGAGGCTGAACGAACAGACAGACACGCAGCCATAGTATATCGCGCTATAGAATAGCATCACGCGGTAAAAACTGCACAATTATGACTAGTGTTTTCACGCGATTGCCATTAGTGTATTTAGCTGTTCTACACGGATTTGAAAACGCGATAATAAGAGCACAGAACACAGAACACTTCTAAAGCTGTTGAGGGAGGTGTTTGTGTCTGGAGAAGTGAATATTATTTGTTTGCGTCATTCGCCGTCTCGGAGTTTTGAATAGAGTTCTGTTTGCGTGCCAAACGGAGGTCACGAAGTGCTATACCAAACCTTCTAGAGTTTCATATTAGTTTTTTCCATACCATGGCTGGCATCGCACTGATTGACTTCTGTGAGTCATAAGGTGCATGTACCGCGCGATGTCGTTTGATGCCACTATCTGCAGCGCAAGTTGGAACGATGAAATGTGAGGCTCTGAGGTCAAGCATCTTGTGTGTGATGCGTGCGTTACGTGCGTTTGTCTGGAAACCTTTACGCTTTACGCTCGTTACACTCGCGTATTCCACTCCAGACAGTGTTGTAACCTGCATATATCGTCAACGAGGCGAGCAAGTGCTGCTGACCCGTGTCATTCGCATGTTTTCGCGCGTCTGTATCGTAGCTTGATTGCTCTTTGTCGTGTCCACGCGGCCGCAGTCGCCAAGAGGTTGCGATGTCGTGCACAACCTGGCCGACGTCATTCGCCGTGCCGCTGATAAGCGCGCATTTGAACGGTAATGTCGCCGACCCGGCACCGACCGGCTTTGTTTGTATGACGCGGCGGTTTGATGTGCCGCGGGCACCTGCCGCCCGTGGAGTCGAGTGCCCTCTGGCGAGTGGCGGCGAACAAGTGACGCGTCAATCATCGCGGAGTCGGATGTGGCACGAGACACCGACACGCGACTAAAGCGGCGCTTAACACACGTGACGCACTCATCCACCGCTTGGCTCTTTTGCCTGCGATTTAAGATTTTGATTTATCGTGTTTATCTCATAAATCTTAGAAACGGTACACTGTAGAGGTCGAGTGGTGGCGACGGAAGACTGACACTTCTGTGAGTCTTTTTGGTGTCTCGTCAGTACTTTCGTTCGCCAAGCCAAATTCACCGTGATCGGTACAACATGTCGCTCCTTCGAGCCGAAAACCGAAAACCGAAAACAACGACTCCTGAGTAAACGCAGTACCAGCAGTTTGCCATGCCTGCAATCCCCTCTTCGGTAAATGGAACGTATCGCGAATGTTGCAGTTGTACCATTTTACGGTGAATATCGATTTTCGAGACTTAATGAATATTTGACAAAAGACAAAAGATCTTTTTATCGATCATTTAATGCTATTTTCGGAAAATAGGCCGTTTAGCTTCTGAGGAAGTGATTGTACACTTGACCTCTGTGAAATGTCTACCAGTCCTCACTTATGGTTTGGACGCTTGCCCGGTTTGTGTTAGTGATATACGTTCTCTTGACTTTATCATTACTAGAATGTTCATGAAAATTTTTCAGACCAGCTCGGTTGATGTTGTCAAAGACTGTCGAACTATGTTTAATTTTCGTAGAGTGTCAGAGCTGGTCCTGGATAAAAAACGTACATTTTTGCAAAAATCTGTTCGTGCGACAATATTATATGTGAAACTCTTGCATTTATGGCGAATGATGAGTTGTCATGCCTACGTTCAGCTAGTTAAGGTATGCTAGTCATTGGTGCAATAATAAGTACTGTATATATTTTTGTTTTATTTCTTGGCTACCGTTTTTTGACGGTGAAATAAAGTTCTATATAAGGTTTTTTTCTTTCTTTCTGTTGTTGTTGTTGCTGTTTTTCTTATTTCTGCTACCATGTATATTGGTGAATAAAGATGTATATTTGACAATCGCTTCACACTGTGGTAATGGTTCAGCTTATCCTATGGGTTGTGTGTCGGTGTGTCGACTGTGTCCGCGTGTGTGTAACGTTATATACAATGTAGTTTATTAAGAGAATAACGTTAGTGTATTGTGGCTAAACGCCTAGACGGATCGGGTTGGTTTTTGGTGTGAGGTTCATCACAGAGGATAGCTACTTCTGTTTGTTATACGCAGGGCAGTATCCGTCCACCGAAAGGAAGACCCGCTGCTCCACGGTCGGGCGTCCCAGAGTTGCCGAGCTGTTGCTCATTAGCTGATGAAACGTTGTCGCTTCGTCTGACCTGCAGTGCACTTGGTGTCAGCGATAAAAGCATCCTAATTGCCAACTAGTGATTGCCAGGTACAAATTACAACAGGCCTACTCTGTCGCAGTCGTTTAAATTAATTACACATTATTATTAACTATTTTAACTTATGCTGTAGCAGCTCTCAACCTCTCTGTTAAGCAAGAGAAAGAGCTGAATGCATGTTGGAATTCTGTCTACAGAAAAATTTTTGGTTTTCACAAATGGGAGTCAGTTAAATGCTG
>Ga0209780_1002700_pt1 | contig 12767 bp, 8 predicted proteins | sample WorMetexBAHAMAS2_FD_187384 | JGI IMG/M metagenome (GOLD analysis project Ga0209780, IMG submission 187384) | Marine gutless worms symbiont microbial communities from Max Planck institute for Marine Microbiology, Germany - Inanidrilus exumae... | ecosystem: Host-associated > Annelida > Digestive... | reverse complement strand
TGTTATTGTGCAGACTCATGTGCTAGTATGTTGATGCAATTTGAACATGCTAATTTGACTTATAGTTTATAGTTGAGTGCCTTTTGCAGGCTGTGGGCATTGCAGTTACATGTCGGAATGGTTCCAGTTCAGTTATTGACAGATGATGTATTTCTGTTTTTTTGTAAGTTTTAAATTTGCTAAGTGTGTGTGCCAAATTTATGTAATACAGTTTTGAAATTGATTTTGTTATTTGTTATTTTAAAAAAATTATTTTAACAGTACTGATACATAATGAGCAAAAGTTAATGGACTGTTGTGTTGTCTTGAAATACAAATGCTTGAGTTGTTTGCATCTGACAGTAAAAGGAAACTCATGCTTTTGCTTTCTTACGTTTTTTATGTTTTTATTTGTCGTAATTGCTAGTGTTCGTACGGATGTCTGCCGCTGCAATCTCTGCTGGAAGGACGAAACGACATTGATTATTGGATGGGCAAAATCCATCAAGGTTTCCTCATGATTTAATTTGTTTTTAATTGTGTATTTTTTGTGTTTTGTTTAACTAGTTCAATGCTGAGTAAATTTTTGTTAGTTTGACTAGTTTTTGCCTTGTACTGATTATATATTGAGTGAACTAGCTCTAAGTCAGTTAAGTTCTATTGACCTGTTGACTACTGTTGGCACATGACGCTGCAGCATCCTACACCTAGTTGTTGACTTTGACATTTCCTTCCAGCCCCTAGGGTCGACTTTTGTTGATATTAGCGATGAAAGCGTTACATAATGGGATGAAAAGGCAGGTGTGGTATGTGATATTTTAGTACTGTTTGTTTTTATGTACAATTTATGTATTAGCAGTCTGGTTACTACCGTTGGCTGTGATGTACGCTGGTAATTGCAAATAATTGAATGTTGAATTGCTAAAATGTGACAAAGAAAATTGTATTTTACTTCTTTCTCCAGGACAACCCACAAAGGCTGGTACCAAATCTGTAAAAGAAATTAGTCACTCGTCTGTTCTTGTCTGTCAGTTCTTGATTAATCCTCTCAGTCTTAATGCCTTAATACATTTATTATGACCTGCTGCTGCTTTTGTTTGTTTCAGTTTCTCATGTCTTTGTCAGATACCTCTGTTCAAAGCATCTTTGGCTTGGCTGTTGGTTTAACGTTTTCCTTTTCATAATAATTCCTATACAACTACACTGCAAGACGAATGTGTGACGTTTATAACACACACATTGTAGTTGTCGTTATCCTTCATTAGAATGTGACTACTGTCTGAAACTGTTACTGCTTTACAACTGGTGAAAGAAAACCAGAGGCAACTAACCCAGGTTAACGTGGTAGATTGCCTTTACAATGAAGGAAGTGTGCACTGGTATTTCAGTTTATAAATCTGACGGCTGTTGTTAGCTAGCCTGTAATTTGGTAAACTTAGTAGAATGTAAGCTGTTCTGTGCTGTTTAGGTATGTGCCATCAGATTTGGAGCAAAGGCTGAATATGATCCGATTTCTGTGTCAAAATATGTTGAAATAGGTGCGTATCCAGTATCTTGTGTCTAGTATCTGTATAGGTAATCTGATTTTACTTCACCCCATGAGGCATGCAAACTATTGCGATTGGCGTATATGTCTGTCTGTCTGTCTGTCTGTGTATGTGTATATCTGTCCACTTGCATATATCAAAAGCTACGATCCAAACTTCACAAAATTTTCTGTACATGTCACCTTGGGATCTGAACGTGTCACCTGGGGCTTGATCATCCTCTGTTGACTGTGCAGTATGTTATGTACTTCCGGTTTTGAAGATGAAGTCTTGTTTTTACGTAATGGGCATGTACAGATAACTAGTCATAATATTAATGGAGTTTGGCCGTGGGGGTGAACAATACGTAATGCCAGTGCCATGATTTATGTGGTGCTGTTCTGAGTTACCCTCAGACATGGGTGCAAAGTCTTGCGATCAGAATGTCTGTGTGTAGTGTCTTTGTATTATGTACGTGTAAGTCTCTTTGACTGTCAGTCTTGTTTGTGTTTTTGCATGTTTGATTGCGCATGGTGGCAGTGAAGTCTGCTGTTCCAATTACTTTGCCCCATAAGGGCTCTGGGGCAGTAATGCATCCTGGTTCATTTGTTGATTTTGGCACTGTATAAATTGTTTCTTTGTTTACTTAGCTTACGCGGGTACTTTCTTCATTACTTATTTACTTCTTTACTCGTTTACTTCTGACTTATCTGCTTCTTCCAGAATAGGCCCATTCCTTTTCCAGACTGTAGGTCGTAGGAGGCGACCGAACCTGGCTTTAGTTTTCTTGTTATGCATGTTTGTTTTTGTTGCGTTCAATTTAGTTTTCAGGTCGACTCTTCGACACAGTCAACCTAATGAAGCTGGTCTCAAATGTCCATATATCCGTCCATCCGTGCGTACTTACGCACGTAAGTCCGTCCACAAAACGTTTCTTTTAGGTAGAGGTCATTAAGTGATGCACGACGGTATACAGTATGTCCCGATAGAATTTCAAGGTCAAGGTCACAAGCTCTTGAAAGTTGGAAATCCGCCATTTACAACGGGAGCTGGCAACTGACCGTGGATTCTTAAACTAGAGCACAATGTCTAAATTTGTTTGGGCCGGATTTTTGATATTTCTCCGAGTTTCTTTTGTCATGTAACTTTGAATTTGGTAGAAACGTCACTTGCGAATAGTCAATTGTCAGTCCTGCATGGGGCTAATGTTTTAGTACTAAGCCAAGAGATTGGCTGGGGAAAATGTCTCCGAAATGACCTATTTTGTGTCAGGTGGGACGTAAAACCTTAACTAAATCAATCTCAATTGCCTTGTTTATTTTGTGAAGCGTACACCTATTTTTATGACATTTGCAAGTGTAAGTCAATAAATACTCTTACAACTAAGCTTGTTAGTGCTTTATGTTATTAAAATAGAAACTTTTATTTTATAATTGTTTAGATGTGACTAAATTTCCATTGCATGTAGTAATTGTTTTTGCTCGAGTCTTGGAGTAATTTGCAGTGTGAGAAATTCGTGTTTGATGGTTCTCAGAAATGTTAAGTGTCATTTGCTTGTGTGCAGTGTCTTCAGTGTCGGTTGACTATGCTGTCTGTGGCTTGGCACCATTGGGTGAATTCCTTGTCATTCTGCTTTATGATGAACAACTTACTGATGATGTATGCACAATTTGCATCGTCTCTCAATTAAATTCTGTCAATTAAGCAGTGTGCACAAATGGTTTAGCTAATTTAGGAAAAGGTGTGGTTGATAAACTGTTGATTAACTAAAGGTATTAACAGGTTGGCTGGGTACCTGTTCTATGATGCAGGTTTCACCATTTTAGTTTTGCAATAACTTTGTGAATTCTTAAGTTTGGTTTTTCCACCGCAAATTAATCTTTCATTAAAGTTAATGGGAGATTAACTCCTATTAATTAATGGGAGTTAATCTTCCGTTATCGTTAATTGGAGATTAATTTGCGGTGGAAAAACCAGCTGTTAGTTTATTTTGATAATTTTTGGATTGCAGAAAACGAATTGAATTTGCAACAAAATTGCCCACCTCTCTGGGCAAGTGTTTCTACACTACCTTGTGAAATGTGACGTATACCAGTCAGTGTCACTATGCTAGATTCCCGATCATGTTTCAATCAAATGCTGCTACAGCCCATCAGCAACCCTCAAGGGTTACTCATGAACACGTTCCTGCATGACTCCATTGAATTGAGGTCTGGACTCTTGCAAGTCCACAGGTCTGGTGTAATGAAATGTGGGTCTCGTGTTATAGTTGCTCAACGGTTGCACGGACTTGCTGCTTCAGTACACTGATGTGTTGAACAAGAAGCTCTGCTACTGCAGAGGGGACGGTGTGACGCGCTATGTTAGTAAATTCGTACTATGTTTCATGAGCTATGGGAGTTACTAAGGTTTCAAACAGCTAAAGTTACCTTCAAGGGCATTGGCAATGGTGCCATTCAATAGGCCACATGCGATTTCATGTTAGCGTTCCACTGCAACTATGTCTCTATCTTGCACTGTTAACGAGATACCTGTGTGCAGAATTTTACGACTCTAGCTTTAGCCGTTCCAGAGATATCATTGGGGATCCGTAAAATGAAAATGGATCATGTGACCCTGACCACACCCTTATTAAGGTTGATTCAGCCTCCATATGCTGGGACTTGATATAGCCTACTGGTGTATAAAATTTGATCACTCTAGCTTTAGCTGTTCCAGAGATATGGTTGGTGCCCATCAAAAGTTTAATGGTTCACATGACCTGACCACGCCTCTATCAGGGATGATTTGTCTTCCACAGGTTAGGACTTGCTACTGTCAACCTGCCTACCAAATTTGAAGTCTATCTCCGCCCACTACGAAGATATGAAAAAAGATACAAAATTTGGAAAATGGTTCGTTTTGGTTAGTTAGGGGTCAGTGAAGGTCACTGTAAACAGCACCATTCAGTAGAGTGCATACAAGTTCCTATTAGCCTTCTGTAGTAACTATGTCCCAATCTTTTACCGTTTCTGAGATATAGTGAGATATTGGTCGAAAATCGCCGATCTCAACCTACTCCTTTTCTATTTGGGGCCCCTCTTGGGGGTGAGCCCGTTGGAATTTTGGCGTTGGCAAACTAGAGTCCCTGGGCTATGGTATGGCATTGTCTGCATGATGCTAGGTTCAGCCATCTTAGTAGAACTCCGAGTTGTGACGGACGGACAGATGGACAAACACACGATGACAGCATATACCGCACTAGCATAGCTTCGTATGGTAAAAAATGTAGTAGTTGCCAGAATGTCGGCAATGTGATGGATGGATGGTAGCAACTATTTGGACAGCAAGATAGTATGCACCTTGCACATTTGTGCCTTGCTCCATGAAAACCAAACCAGTGCACCCAAGCTTCAAGACAGCAACAGAAACCGTAATGCTGTATGTTGGGTAGGCTTGTCGGGTATTTCAAAGCGCGCCCCATCTAGGCATGGCCTACTGTCTGGCTTAGGCGGACTGGCACTTATTCAGCGCCAGCTCTGACCGGCACTTCTGCAGCGCCTGGCCACTTGACTGACACTTCTTCAGCGCCTAGCCACTAGCCAGTGGACTTAGCCACATCTATCTGCTTAGGCTCTCACGTCAGCGCAGCTAATACCTTGACGCGGCTAATCAAGACATCAGCAGCGATCACAGTTTATAGAGGACACCATCGAGCCCTCTTACCTGTCCGGGATTAATTCCCTGTTTATCATGTGCATAGGAATTTTAGAAATAATTCTTTGGTTGGCGGACGCATTCCGGCTGAGGCGCGAACCTCAGCCACTGAGGACGTCATACTCTACTGCACATGGCGGCCGAGTGCGTTAGCCACTCGGCCACATGGGCAGGTCAGCATCGCGTGGTAAAAAGGAATTAATTTTTGATTGATAGCATTAATGTTGGGTTGGTTTTGGCAGTTTGTGATTCGTTTTTGGATTTATTTTGTGAATTTGCTCTGTAGGGAAAATATGTACCAAATCGTCCCCACTTGCAGCTCATCAGTCTCACTGATGGTGAAGAAATATCTAACGATGCATTGTCTATTCGTGGGTTCCAGGAATACAGATGTAACGACTACCATCTTGGTACTTTGCTCTGCTTGTGCATATAGGTTAATTGTATAAATAGAAACGGACATGCAGAGCTGTATGTAAAACATTTGCTGTAGTTATTTAAGGCTAATATTTCCGTAAAAAAGTAAGATACTTGTAGATAGTTATTGTGGTATCTTTTGTATTTGTTTGTACTGAGAAATGAGATAGATAGCTGTTCTGTACTTGAGAAATAGCCTAGAGGGAAGGAGCCAGCATGTAATAATACTGACTGTTTTGCACTGACTGCAACAGAATAGATTGTTTCACCCACTGCTTGAATACTATTGATTGATTGATCATCAGTAAGGTCGTTTCTTTCTGTTGAAATTTGTCTCTAATTCTGAGTCTTTTAATTAAATGTTTCATTTTGAGGACTGCTTAACCCATGATTAATGAGGAGAAAAGGCAGGGTATGGTGAGTGTGTGAAACTGATAGGAGTTACTAATAGTTGCTGACTTCTAGTTTGTGTTCTGTTCATTACAAGTTGCATTTTGAACATCTTAATTATTTAGTGACTTTTTTATCGATGGTGTCAAATTGCTGGTTTTATGTAGAATGTCTGCCTGATGACGGCATGTATTTCATTGTGAGCCCTAAAGACATCGTTACTGCTCGACAAAGAGATGAGGATGATCATATTACATGGCTGTTGGAACATGAAATGTTTGTGGTAAATTAGCATTTTATTTGTTAAGCCTGCAGCATTTCTCTTCCACATTTGACGCTCTCACTGAAGTTCTGCCTTCGATGCTTTTCTGATGTTGACTTGCCCATTCACAGACATTAAGGTTTGTCCTAAGACATGTCTGAAGATCATCTTAAGACAAAAGTTAAGATGTCGAAAGATGATCTAACGACATGTCTTAAGCCACTTGACAATACTTGTCTTAGGTGTTCTAAATATTTTCTGGATGTGACATGTTACCATAGTAACTGTGACTTATATGCGTTTTGTTTACACAGTACTATGCCATTGTTAAAAAGTTGTGCTGACAGTTTTGTAGTCCAGAACTTAGAAACATATATGCTTTTAATTACATAATGCTATTAAAGTTAAAAATACAAAGAGACATTTACAACTAAATTCAGTTACTGATTGCATTATTTGTTTGATTTTATCTCCAACTTTGAATAATGATAAGTTTGTGAGGCATCTGCACAGGTCCTACTTATGGAACAGATGAATATAGGCAGTTCTCGGCAGTTTTTTGCTTGTAGAAAATTGTTCAGCTTGCCGGCGTATGGGTGTAGCATGCACTGAGGCCCAGCCTTATCTACATTGTATGATGACGTTACAAGCACAGGCTTTTTACATATATGCACACTGTGATGACATACTTCAGAAAATTGTCATAGAAATTGCGTCCTGATTTTCCTAAAGACCTTGGCGCTATATAAGCAATTTACTTACTTACTTACTTATATGCTATGTTGTAGGAAGCAATGGAAGCTGCTGCAGAGCACAGTAAGTCATTGAAGAAACACAACAGTCAGGTACTGTAGCTTGTCATACTTACTCGTTAGCGTGTACTTTGTTCATTTGTGACTGAAGCAATTTTGTATATATTATTTATTATTAATTTTCTCACATGAGGTAATCTTCGTTATGTTGTATAGGTCATTGGTCTGCAGTACTTCAGTCACTTGATTGGTCAGAAACAGTATGAGCAAGCTGCAGCATTATGTCGGAAGATCCTCGGTAGGAATAAGGAAATGTGGGAAGAGCACATCTGCTGCTTTGCACAAATCCATCAAATTGGAGTACGTTGATGCTTGATGTCGTAGGCTGTGGCTTTGAATTAATTCGACAATCTGTGTGTATATTAAGACAGTTTTCTTTCATAGTTTTAAATTGTAATGCAAATGTGTTGGTAATATTTAACTGTGCTTATTAGCAATTATCAGTTTTTGCCAGAACTGTTAGAAAGAGTTGTGCTTTTTAGTAAACATGTTGGCTTATTTACTGACTTTTTGTAATGATTTTGTTTCCAAAGGCTTTGAAAAACCGAAGTACTAAATGTGTGATGCTGTGATATGTACGTAGGCAATTGCTAAGCACATTCCAACTGGTGAGCCAACTTTGGACACAAGCATCTATGAGATGGTGCTTAATCATTTTCTTGAAAACAGCCATGAGGTAAAATGATTACATTGCTGTGTATGTATCTGTGTCCTTTAAGAATGCCAGCAAATTGTTATAGGAGAACAGTATAACACACATTACAGTAAAAACATCACAGTTCTGCAAATTGTGCAATTAACTAAAGAAATGTGAAGATGGTTTGCTGTTAAGTTAATTGTCTAAAGTGATCAAAATCAAAACTAAAATGGCTTTACTGAAGTTGAAACAAATGCATCCATATATTTGTGTTTGTGCAGCAATTGTATGACACAATAAAGCTGTGGCCGTCATACTTATATCGCATTGATATTATTGTCAATGCCATCTTGGACAAGTTGGACAGAGATCGGCATAACAAAGTTCTGTTGGAAACACTTGGACAGCTGTGAGTTGTCTCTACTTGTCTGTGCTTAGTTAGCAGTCTGAAGTACTTGCATACTTGCATGAAGTACTTGAATATTGTCACTTTCTGTATGTAAAACCTTTTCTGTGATGCCAACACAATCCTTTATCACTTTTTCCTTTGATGACATTTTATTGTTGCTACTGCAACAGACATCTGCACAATCAGCATCAGTCCTTTTTAGGTCGACTCTTCAAGAGATTCGACCTAATAAAGCCGGTCTCAAATGTCTGTCCGTGAATCTGACGTCTGTACTTCCACAAAAAGTTTTTTTTGATTTTAATGAAATTTAACGTGTAGGTAGAGGTTAATGAGTGATGCACGATGGTATGCAGTATGACCCGATCCGAGGTTAAGATCAAGGTCACGAGACCTTCAAAGTGGAAATTCAGCCATTTTCAAAAGCTATCTCCTCCACCATTTACAATGGGAGCTGGCAACTGACCACGGATTCATAAACTAGGGCACAGTATCTAAATTTGTGATGTTTGTCCTAGTTTTTTCTGTCACGTGAGTTTGAACTTGGCACAAAGGTCAATTGTGAAGAGTCGACCATCAGTCCCATACGGGGCTAATTTATTTTTCTAAAAAACTTATAACGAAATTAAGTGTGCTAGTTGGTGTCGGTAAGGGCATGTAGGCAGTTAAACTTTGCTATAACAAAATCATCCAGTTCTTAGCTGTGGGTGCTGGTTGACACACGTTGTACAATGGCTGCAAAACATTTTTAATGTCATTGGACACGTGACTGTTAGCTTTTTTGTATTTTTTCTTGCTGTGTACTTGTTAATGGCTTGTTCAGCTGCTATTATCACTGGGCCGCTTACACATAGTATAGGGGGGAGGGCCAGACTAGTAATGGTTGCTGACATCTGTCGTCATCGTCTGTCGTCTTCATCTGTAACACTCCACGGTGGCGCAACGTAACTCACCAGGGGGCAGCACGTGACGGCGGATCAGTCTTGTTATGTCCCGTTAGGGCGACACCTTGTTATTATTATTAGTGACATATATTTTGGTTAAACTGTATCACTGGATACTCTGATCAGATACCGAATTTAAACAGTATTAATTGGGTGCCTTTGGTGTGCTGTTAATTGCAGGTATACACACAGCAAGCGCTATGACAAAGCCTTGTATATCTACATGAGGTAAATAAATAATTTTGACGGGACGTTTCCATATTAATTCATTCTGGATAATCAGCACCTGAGCAACGATGTGTGGAAGATAAGAGAAAAGTCTATTGGAACTGTTATGTACTGTATTGCATACCACAGTTGCACAGTGATATGAACAGTTGGCTTAGGTTTAACCTTTTTGTGAGTATTTTTTCAGCTTCTTTAACTATGACCAATTTATTTATGTTAAGTTTGTTTTCAGTGCATCCTGTATAGTTTTCGGTTTTGTAATATTTTGTGGTCAAAATACTAGTGGAGTTGATTGCCTAGAAAGACTCGTCTCTGAAATGACCTACTGTATTATTGGTCAAGTGGGACATGTATGTATTCTCCAGCAAGCTGTTGGACTCCAGTCATGCCACAGTGAGGTAGATAAACCAGCTCCCTGGTGGCTGGGTTCCAAACCATGATTAGTGGCCTTAGTATCACGATGTATTTATGGAAGCACTACTGAGATCTATACCATAAACAGAACTGCGCTGCAAGCCATGGGCAAGCATGGAAAAAGACCCATATATGACAAAATGGCGTCCAGTGCAAAATACCGAAAGTCAAATATCTTATTGTGGAATAAACATAAGCTTTGGTTAAATGCTCTTCAGTCACTTGATAATCATTGTGGAATCAAACTATAATGCTTTCTTGGCTTGTGTGCATGATATATCTACGTTCCTGACATCAATGTGGTTCGTCATTGTTTGCAAATGAGGAACATTCACTGTGACTTTGCTGTCGTGTAAACTTGCAGACTTGGACACAGCAATGTATTTGATCTGATTCACCAGCACGATCTGTTTGCTTCTGTCAGCGACCGTATCGTAGTTCTGATGGAGTTTGACAGTTCGGCTGCTGTAAAAATGCTGCTTGACAACACCGACAAAATACCGGTTTGTGATCAACAGATTACTTAGATGCACCGGTGTCAGAATGTCTTGTTGTTTGTGATGCAGAGCTGCAGTTTTCCAAGATTAGTCATTCTCATGCTTTTTATTTTCGTTTGGTGAATCTGCCAAGAAGTATGCCTACAGTAATTTGTGTTTTACTGTAGTTCCTGTGGTATTCTATAGTGCTTTTTTCTGGTTTCTGTAGGTGGACAAAGTTGTTCATCAGCTGCAGCAACATCCACATTTCCTACATGCTGTAAGCAGCACTTGTACTTGCTGTGCATGATTTGTATATTTACAGTGCAAGAAATTAAAAGTGTTGTTTGTTAGTGTTTGCAGAGTTTCATGTGGCTGTTAATGCACGTTTTCTGTAATTGCCGTGATATGTCGGCTTGTTGATGAAGCAGATTATCGGTATTGTAAACGGTGGTTGTTACATTTTTCTGGTTGAATGATTACTACAGTTACAGAAATTAACGTTGATTTTCCTACAGGCATTATTTGCTATCTTGATTTCTGGGAATTTTTATATTATGGAGTATGTGAAGTTATGTGGTACATGGTAAACATAGTGAAGTAACGGTTCATGCATCCACATATTTGTAAAGTGCCATAAATCGTGAAATAAATCTGAGGCACTGCAACACACTTCCTACTGTTATTGCTGTTGCACTTAGATACAGCACATGTTAATGATGGATCACAGTTTTATCTGCCACTGATGCTTGTTTAATACAAATGGAAGAAGCCGTGCCTGCCTTTACTTCTAGCCACAGAACAGCACTGCATTTTATCCATTTCCAAATTGTACTGCTTACCAAACACATGCGTGTGAACAACTTGCTCGGGTACGTGAAAGAGGAACAGCTGGGAATTGAACACGTGACTGTGAGTCATGAGTCCATTGTTCAAGCCATTAAACTACCGTTTCACACTAAGGGTATGTTTGGTAATTGCTGCATTGCATGCATAATTCTTATGTCCTATAGATCAGCCTACCTGTACTGATGGTTTGCTGTGCTGCTAGTATTTGGATCAGTTGTTCCGCAAAGATCCACATCTTGGGAGGGATTACCACGGCCAGCAAGTGAAGCTGTATGCAGAGTATGATCGTGCACATCTTCTATCTTTTCTGCGATCCAGTAACTACATTTGTCTGCAGAAAGCACTTGAAGAATGCCAGAATCGTTCACTGTATCCAGAGATGGTGTTTTTACTCGGTAATTAAAATTAACGGTTGATAGTAACCATACTGTTATGTGTACTTTTAGTGTGCACAAAACCATTCCATTATTGATTAGTTAATTGGTTTTATCTTACCTTAAAGGCGCGATATGACCTACATTGTGTTGAAAGCGCCGTTAAACTCCAACCAACCAACCAACCTGGTTTTATTAGACATTCAGCAATTGTTGATTAAAATAGTGATTTATGAACAGCTAAATTAAAATACATTTAACCATTAGTCATTATTTGCCATGAACTTGCATTACTTATGCTTCAGTATACATGCTGTGTTTACATTTAGTTTTGATGCCATTCATTTAAGTGGCATTATAATTCACAATGCAGTTCCTGTTGCGAGTGATGTCAGATAAATAACTTTCGATTTGCAATTAATTTTTAATTATTAAATTTACTTACTTAATTGAAATTGCGTACTAATTAATTATTAATGTTGAAAATGTAGTCGTTACTAGCACTAGTAGTTATATAAATAGCATCTCAGAGTACGACTGTATTTTGGTAGATTTATATTCTGATGTTTGATGGTGGTGCATGTAGGTCGTATGGGCGACACAAAGCAGGCTTTGGAGCTGATAACCAATGAGCTTGGTGATGTCAATCAAGCAATTGAGTTCTGCAAAGAGCACAATGAACGTGAACTCTGGGAAGATTTGATCACGTACTCAATTGATAAGCCAAGTCAGTACTGGCTTCCTTCTGTCATAGTGCCATGTTTATCTGCCCCATAGCTATAGCATATAGCATGGGACAGATAATAAAATCGTTTTGCATCTGTCCGTGCGTGTGCGTGTGTGTGTGTCCGTCTGTGGACACTCTCACGGTCGCAATTCTTCGTCGATTTTCACCAACTTGAACACAGACGTGTAAACCCCCAAAAGTAAGAACGAGTTCGTTGGGGTGAATATCGCCCCACCTCTTCCCCTATTTCCCCCCTAAAAACCCCCAATTTTGGGGCGTGAATAGGCGTTTTCAAGCCAAACTCGCGAAATCAAAAAACGTGCATATTATAAAAACTACTGCATCGATTCCAACCGAATTTTGCACAGTGATAAAGGCCACCAAATGCCCTTCGTGGGTGGTCCCCACACACGCATTACAAATCCAAGATGGCGGACGGCCGCCATCTTGGAAAAATCGAAAAATCGCCATATCTCGGCCGCGGCTCAACCGATATCAACGAAATTTGGCAAGATGATGCATTTCGAACGTCTTGACCGTCCTGACCGTTAAAGATTAAAAATTTTACAAATCCAAGATGGCGGCGGCCGCCATCTTGAAAATCGTAAAATGGCCATATCTCAGCCGCGG
>Ga0209780_1002699_pt1 | contig 12768 bp, 9 predicted proteins | sample WorMetexBAHAMAS2_FD_187384 | JGI IMG/M metagenome (GOLD analysis project Ga0209780, IMG submission 187384) | Marine gutless worms symbiont microbial communities from Max Planck institute for Marine Microbiology, Germany - Inanidrilus exumae... | ecosystem: Host-associated > Annelida > Digestive... | reverse complement strand
ATATTGCAGTCAGCGTAGAAAGCGCCTCGATGAAACCGCTGAGTAGGCTGGCAAGCGCTTCGGTAACTAGGTCACAGCGGCTGGTCAAAACCACGGTAAGCTTGGCAGCGGCTGGCTAAAACCACGCGCCCCTGCTATACATTTACAGTGGTCTGAGAAACTGGGCTGGATGAGGTCCAGGGGTGGGTGCAACGAAACGTGTAGGGGCCGGAGTGCGTAATGTCGGAATGCCGAACACGTCGAAGCCCGGAATTCCGAACAGCAGCTTTAACACTAACTCTAAGCCTGTTCGGCATTCCAGACGTTCGACATTCCGGCGTTGGCCACTTCGGGCTGTTCTTCTTCTTCTTCTTCTTGGCAGTAATGCTCTCAACTTCAATCAGGTGAAGACTCCGGAGCATGAGCGAGGATAGACAAAACAGTTGCAGTGACAATCGGCTCACAGGAAATCAAACAGAAACAGGTGCAAACTTGATGGAATGACAGTGAAGGTGCAGATGCCCCTACCCAGCTCCTCTGGGTAGGGGCGCAACTCCCTACACTGTACAATACAGTGGAGTACCCTGACGAAACCGTCAATTATATTTTCTCTGTGAAGATTCACAGAAAATAAAGGCACCATTTTGTTATTTTCTGTGAGTCTTCACAGAAATAATGAAATGGTTAGGTCAGGGTTAGGCGTAGAAGTAGTGTTAGTTGTTATTTTATGAAAAAATGAAATTGTATTAGTTTGTGCTCAAAGCGCCATCAAGCAATTAAGCAGTGGATTTATTTTCACAGAAAATAGCGTTGCTATTTTCTTGAAACGTTACAGAAAATAAAGGCAGCATTTCGCTATTTGCTGTGAATATTCACAGAAAATAGCGAATATTGTAACTTATTTTCTGTGAATCTTCACAGGAAATAACGGCATCATTTCGCTATTTTCTGTGAATCTTCACAGAAAATATCACTAAGCTGACGAAACGCCGCATCTGGCACATCAGATGTATCGGACACCAGTAATATAAAAATTGAAGTATAAAATGCACCAGTAAAATGTCACACGGGACTTGCTAATTTGCAGGAGCTTGAGATCAGTGCACAAAACATTGAAAAGAGCTGTAGGGGAACTAAGCAACGTTTGCAAGAAGACAGGAAGTATATTGGTATTTACGAACAATAAGAAACGAATACTGCTGAATACACAGTAAGTGCCTATCTACCAAGTAAGCCAGAATGTCTCATAAGCAATGGAAGAAAAATGTATTTTATACTTCGACTTGAGAGCTACAAGTCTGCTGTAGCCCTGCTAACTGTAACTGCAGCATGGCAGTTTAGGCTCTCACTTAGAACTTTAAGAACTCTTGGATTGGGCCATTTTTAGGCAAGGCTGGTTTAATGCTGATGTTGAGTGTGAACATTGCTTGGCTGACATGCGTGTTTCGGTTGCTTTCTCCAGTATTGGTCTTCCAGCACATTCTGCATTGTCTGGAGCCCTTGTACTAGAGTATTTAGAATGTGACCAATATGTCCCATCCCTTTCCGCTGTCTTTCTCGTTCCCATCCTGGTCTTACAGATGTCAGTCCCATTTTCGTCCCGGTCTGTAAATTAGGATGTATAAGTTATTTAGTGTTGTGTCTGTGATTTGTGCATTTCGGTGCAAAGCCAGTTAGATCAAAAGCTAAAGAATATCAACTGTGTTAATTTTCAGTTTGGCACCATGTTTAGCTCAAGGTAATTGACCATGTCCACTGCAGATGGTCACCTTATTTGATAGCAAGACATTATATATGAAGTTAAATACTATGTATTAAAAGTAATGTACATAAAATTTTTTAGGTTGAAACTGAAATACCTTGGGCTGTTGGCCTCTGCTGTAACATTATCCTTGGCCTTGGCTGATGCTAAAATATTGGCCTTGACCCCAGGCCAAGGTCAAGGCTAAGATACCTCGGCCTTGTAATATTGCCTTCAGTTTAACATTTTGGACTCTGCTGATGTCAAAGTATTGGCCTCGACTTCAGCATTGTAAAATGTTCTCGGCCTCAACATTGTGGCCTTGGCCGAAGCCAAAATATGGGCCTTGATTTTGTGAAGGCTAAAACTTAGGCATCGAGGTGCAGCCAAGGCCAAAATTTTTGATGCAAAAATGTTGGCCTCGTCCTCACCTTGTAATATTGTCGAGGCCGAACCAGAGCCAAAATTTTGGCCTAGAGGCCACAATTCTGGCCTTGAAGCTAAAGGAAACAGAAAACCATGTAATGCCTAACTATGTAACATGTTTTATTGGGGACAGTGACAAACACCATCTGGTGGCAGTGTGGAATTCGTGTGATTTTTTGTCATGATACAAGTGTTCTAAATTACTTTTTTACTTACTTAGTGCAGATTTTTGATGAGTCGGCCCTTTCTGTTAACAAACCAACAGTGACAGATCTCTGAAGGTAACAAAGTGCTGTACAGTGTCATACTCAATGCATTCAATGATGTGATGTTTGCTGGTGTCTCCAATCAGTCAGTCTCCTGGCAATCAATTGACTTTTCATCTATCCATTGCAGTAGCTTTGATACTTTGCTTTTGCATCAGCTGGACCAGTATTGTTGAATGCATTGCCTCACTATCTGCACAGTTCATCTTTACAACTAGACTAGTTCCAAGCGGATCTGAAAATGCATATCTTTGCCTGTTTTTTTGAGTGAATTAGTAGTGTTCCGTTCCATGTAATTGCGCTGTGTAATAAATTGACACTTTCTTTATTTACTTACTTAGTAATTTCTTTATTGACAGATTTTCATCAACAATGAATACGTGAACTCAGTAAGTGGGAAAGTCTTTCCAACAATTAACCCAACGACAGGAGAAAAGATCACTGATGTACAAGAAGGTGACAAGGTGAGATCACTGAGATGACGGACTATTATTAAACAATAGGATAATTTGTTTGAATTGTGCTTTTATTTCATTGCAGTTAAGTATAAATTGAAGTTAAATTTGTTTGTAATTTGTTGCTTGATTATTTAGTTGTTTGATTACGTGAATGATGTAGAAACTTGTAGTGTAATACGGCATGAAATTTAAATTGTAAAAGTGTCGTGGTTGATTTGCTTCAGTTATCATTCTACCTGCCTAGTTTTCCAGCGGTACTCACAGGTTAGGCTGGATCTTATGGAAGCAGACCTTCTGGGTTTGTGTAGTATGTTTTTATAGGCCAGATGCCCTTCCTGTACTCAACTAATGGCCTCATAACACCGAAATTCTAGCTTTATTGATAACTGGCGCTAACTCCTTCTGTGTTGCATGATGATCAATTTGCCACAGTGTAGAGCAGTTTAATTTATATGTTTTCTGATTGTATGCTTGAAGAGCCTATATTGTAAATACTCTTATGGGGCAAAAACAATCTTCATGCATTCAGCAATAACTCTGCCAAAAGTGAACCGATTTGGATGAGATCTGGAACAGTGAGCCAAGTGTAGCGGGCTGGCCCTGGCAGATTTTGGGCGCTATCCGCACAGTAGCGACAGTTCGAGAGGGGTCGTTTTCCAAAAAAAGCAAAAATTGCTCACAAAATTTTCATTTTTTGAGACTTCAGGCCGTCATAACTCTGCAATTATTACAAATGCTGAAAACTTGCGGCCAAATGGTCCCCCTATGGGATGTCTAGTTTCCACTTTTAATGTTAGAATCAGTTCAGAGTCTTTCCCATGGGCTGTACGCTGCGCACCAGAAAGGGACTTACCCAAATTTTTGGCATCGTTCGTTGTCCGATATTGTCCAATAGTACGCTGCAGTGCTGGTGTGGCCCAGAGTCATAGATATGGCTCTGGTGCGGCCTATTGAGCAATATATTGAAGTAAAACAGACTGAATTGGAAACTGAAAGTAAGTAATACGGCAGATAATGCTGGCATCACTCAGTCGCAGGAATGTGACAATAGGTGTCGTCAAATGCAGGAACTACACAGCTGGTGCGTCAGTAAATAAGTAAACAGTTGTGCCACCTGTCGAGTACACAGGTGGTAAACGCTTTTTTGAGCCTATGTTGCAGTGTGTCTCCAGATACACTGCATCCCGTCTAGTTTACTATAATATTAGTGAAATAGTTGGATTTTCGGCTGATATTTCATCTATTTGTAATCTATTTGTCGTAGGCTGATGTGGAGAAGGCAGTAAGTGCTGCCAAGGCGGCATTTAAACGTGGCTCCACCTGGCGGCAGATGAATGCATCAGCAAGAGGCCGTCTGCTGATGAAGTTGGCTGATTTGATTGAGAGAGATGCGGCATATCTGGCCGTATGTTTCCACTTTTATACTCTGATGGATTTCAATTTGTGCAATGCAGCGTTATGTACAATATCCTAATTGAGTCTCTGTGTCTCTGTGGGTATAGTCAAATGGTGAAACATGTTACAAAAGTGTAACGTATTTGCCACCTGGTAAACTGATTCTTGGCCTACCCTACCTTAGTTCAAACTCTGCACTTCAGTGATTTTTTTTTCCACAAAAGATGTTGTCTACTACGTTCTTGATAACGTTGAATGCTTGACTTGTTCACGTTACATATAGCCTTGAATTGGAATTTTCTGTAGAATTTCGTGATGATACACAGTGCTGTTTGGTCTGTCGGTGATAGCTGAGTTCTTGTTTCCCTCAATGTCTATCACATTTGGCATGTTTTACACATATCAAATAATGCTTTAAAGATGTCTTACATTTATTCACTTTTTATGTCAAATTTTGAATGATAAATGTGCTAAATTAACCAGTACTCAATCTTCTATTCATTTGCCGTGGAGACAGCTGGTACATGGCACGACATGGCCATTGAGCTGACACAAGAAATTGGCAGGTGAATCACAATCATCACAGAGGACACCAGGGAAACAGCATTACTTTTTCTTATGCCTGTCTGTAGCTCTCCAAAGGGAAAATGCCTTAACCTATGGTCACTGCAATCATTTCTTATTTCCTTAGCTTTTCCATGCCTGCGGCTTTGTGCTGGTGAGCTAAAATGCAATGGATAGACTTTGACAACATATTTTTTACATCATGTACAGTTTAGGTAATTTAGAGATTTTTTCATGTTTTAGCATTTAATTCTTTTAGTAAAAGATTGCCATTGATCCTACTGCAGATGGATGTGAGAACTTTGCAGACTGTTGTCATCAATTGCCACATAATTCTGACATTAATTTATTTTCAAATTATACAAAATACTATCTGGTCTCACTGCAAAAGACATGCTACTTGGTTACCTGGGGTTTGTAGAATAAGATTCAGATGTAGTCACGAACATTTTTGCTGTTTAATGTTTTCCGTGTAATATTACCAGATATTTCAAGTTTGATGCGAAAACCAGGTTGGTTCAGGTGACAATCAGCAAAAAATTGAATATGTGCTTTGTAGAGTCTGGACACACTTGACAATGGAAAACCTTTCAGTGATGCATGCTATGTGGATATTTGCAATGCTGTGAGTGTTGCAAGATATTTTGGTGGTATAGCAGACAAGGTTGTTGGACAGACAATTCCCGCTGGTATGTTATTTTGTCGCTAAATTGCCTCTGATTTATTAAGTGCTGCTTGTGTGTTAGAGCCAAGATGATTGTTATTGCAGGACAGTATTGCAGATATATCAGTTAACTACACGTCATATTATTTGCAAAGTTTTTCTCCCAGATTTTACCATGCGATGCTATGCTAGTGTGGTATATGCTGTATGTCATGTGTCCTTCTGTTTGTTCGTCTGTCTCCATCACAAGCCACTATCTACCAATGCCGTATGATAGCCTAGAGATTCTAGATTTTTGGTGCCAAAGATCTCCACGAAATTCCAATGGGGTCACCCCCAGTGGGGGTGTCAAATACAAATGGGGTGGGCTAAAATCGACAATTTCTTTGACCAATATCTCTGTATCTCAGAAATGGTGCAAGATAGTGACATAGTTACTATGGAAGGCTAATAGAAACTCCTATGCACTATTGAATGTTGTTATTTCCAGTGACCTTCAGTGACCCATAACTACTCCAAACCTGTTCATTTCCACATTTTTGTATTGCCTTTCATACTTCATGGTGGGTGGAGTTAGAGACTTCTAATATGGTTGGTAGATTGAATGAAGCAAGTCCTAGCCCTTGGATGACAAACCATCCCTGAAAGGTCCGTGGTCAGGTCACGTGAACCATTAAAATTTTTTGGGGCACCAATGATATCACTGGAACGGCTGAAGCAACAGTCGTACAACTTTGTGCACAGGTGGGCTATATCAAGTTGTAGTCGAAGGATGACAAACCACCCCTGAATGGGGCGTGGAGAAAAATAACTGACCCATTGTACCGCGTGATACTATACTAGCACAGTAGTTTTTGTGTGTCTGTCCATCTGTCTGTTCGTCTGTCTGTCTGTCACAAGCTGGCACTGTACTAAAACGGCTAAATGTAGGATCACGCGAACAATGCCATGCAATAGTCAAGGGACTCTAGTTTTCTGTTGCCAAAGATCTCGGCGAAATTCCGATGGGGTCACCCCTAACGGCGGCGCCAAATAGAGGTGGGGTAGGTTCAAATCTGGGATTTTTGACCAATACCTTGCTATATCTCAAAAACGGTGCAAGATAGGAACACAGTTACCACAGAATGCTAATAGGAACTTGTATGCACTTTATGGAATGGCACTATTTTAAGTCACCTTGAGTGACCCATAACTACCCTTAGCCACCTTATTTTTAATATTTCATATTGCCTTTCGTATCTTGAAAGTGGATGGAGATAAGAGACATCAAATTTGGTAGATAAGTTGATTGCGGCAAGTGTTGATTTGTCATCCTTGGGCAAGGCTCAAGGATGACAAATCATCCCTGAAAGCAGCATGGTAAGGTCACGTAAACCATTTAAATTATGGTGGGCACCAACCATATCTTTGGTCCGGCTGAAGTTACAGTGGTCAAATGTTTTACACAGATAGGCTGTGTCAAATCCCAGCATACTGATGACAAATGACCATTAAAATGGTGTTGACATGGTCATGTGACCCACTTTACATTTTGGGGAACCCAATGATATCTCTGGAATGGCTTAAGCTAGAATCGTCAAATTTTGCATACAGGTAGACTATATCCAATCCTCGCCTTCGGATGACAAACTGTCTTCTATGGGCATGGTCTGAGTCACGTGACCCATTTTTAAAATTGATAAATGATAACTTTAACAACAAAAACAATGGAAATTTTTGCTTCATAGTGAAAGTAAAGTACTGTTAAGTCAATAGACAGGTAAGTCTGTGCTGTCTCATGTTTGCAATTTTTGTGCATTTTTGTTTTGTGTGAGTTATCCAGTGACTTAATCCATGTCCGTGCTTTGTTTTTCTCTACAGTAATTAGTGTATTAATATATAGTGTATTGTGGATAATTTTAGATGGAAACGTATTTTGCTACACTCGTCGTGAACCAGTCGGTGTTGTTGGAGCTATCACTCCGGTATTCTTTGCTCATAGTGATCCATGAATGTACTGTCCATATTGTGTAGTTACATAAATATGTAAAAAGAAACTGTAGTTTACACATATGTAACAAGTACCACGTCAAAAACTGCGAAAGTCACAAAACGTGATATTGGCTATCATCACATCAGTAAATGTTATTGTAATGTGCTGCTAAGTAATATTGCTTTTCTATGATATTGGCAGTTTTTAGATTGACTCTTTAGAGTTTACTTAATAAAGCTGGTCTCAAATCTCTCTCTATAGGTACGTCTGTTCGTCCACAAAAAGGTTTCTTCGATTTCAGTGAAATATGGCGTGTAGTTACAGGTCGATGAATGATGCACGACAGTATGCAGTGTGACCTGATCCAAAGTCAAGGTCACGAGCCCTTGAAAGTTAGAAATTCTTCCATTTTCAACAGCTATTGCCCCCACCCACCATTTACAATGGGAGCTGGCAACTGACTAGTGATTCTTAAATTAGGGCACAATATCTAAATTTAATCAGGGCGGATTTTTGATATTTGTCATGGTTTTTGTGTCACGTGACTTTGAAGTTGGCAGAAACATCAGATGTGAAGAGTCAACCGTCAGTCCCACACAGGGCTAATTTTTTGGAGTTACTGTTTTCACAAACAACAGTGGCAATGAGTCCTGCCAAAAGTAGCAGAGGTAATAATAAATGTTTGTTGTTATTGGTCATGTAAGTGTGGTGGTTGTCATGCGATTGTGGTGGTTTTTGTTGTGAAGTGGAATTTCCCATTTTTCCTCGCAGTCGGCAAAGTAGCACCAGCCGTAGCAGCCGGATGTACTATGATTCTGAAACCGGCTGAGCAGACATCACTTTCAGCAATTTATCTAGGTTCACTCATCAAAGAGGTAAACTTAATATTATAGTTTCCTTGTTATTAAGCAAACGTTTTACATATTTGTTGTCATGCAGTGGTAAGCCTATTCACATCATGGCATATGGAGTGCTTTCTGTCTGTCCATCACACTGTGTGTATATTGTACTGAAATGGCAAAGGCGGTCGTCAAGCCGTCAATACAGTGGGTTGTAGTCCACAGACCGTGGCTGCCTCACACAAAATACTGGACAAATTGCTTTATCAGATCTATCAGGCTATGGGGCTGTAATGTGCCCTGATTCATTTATATAGATTGTTTTTTGCTTACTTAACTTTTACTTTTTTCCTACTTATTTACTTTCTTATTTTCTTTTTACTTATTTATTTCCTTACTTATCTGCTTCTCCCAGAATAGGCCCATTTCATTTCCACGCGGGAGATCGTAGGAGGCGACCAAACCTGGCTTTAGTTTTTTTTGAGTTCATTATGTGTTGTTGTATATTGTGTTATGGATGCATGTTTGCTTTTGTTGTGTTAGATTTAGCTTAGACTGTACTTATCTAAGTGAAGAAGAATGTCTCTGAAATGATCTATTATGTGTCTGGTGGGACATAAGAAATTAACTCAATTTATTGGATCTTTTTCATCACATAAGTGAAATGGAAGAAAGTGTCGACTTCACCCACTGTCATAGATACATGGTTAGTTGGCCTATAGAATAGTGATAGGAGCTGACATCTATCCTACTGAACAGTATGATTTCCTGAAATTCATCTCTAACTCTGATTTCAGCACGAATGCATTACACAGTTTATCATCGATAGCTGAGCTTCGGTGGTTTTAGTTAACATATGAGTGGGGTTATAGGGACAATGTGCCTACTGTTATTAGTTCTGTCTTACGGTCTGTTTTAAAACAACAATATTATCTGTCTTGGTTAAACTTGTTTTAGATATTGGTCCATATCACTGTGATTATATTTCTTTTGTGGCAAACCTTGTGCTTTCTTTCTTACTTATTTACTTTTTGACTTATTTATCTACTTCTTCCAGAATAAACCCATTCCATTTCCAGGCCGGAGGTCGCAGGAGGTGTCCAAACCTGGCTTTAGTTTTTTGAGTTAATTTTATGTTGTAGGATATTTTTTACGGATGCATGTTTGCTGTTGTTGTGTTTGTTTCAGTTTTTAGTATTAAGCCAAGAGATTGGCTGGGAATAATGTCTTCAAAATGACCCAATTTATGCGTATGTTATATCAACTAAGGTCTATGCCCTCAAAACACTCAAGGCTCACGGTCTGCAAGGCAGGGCACTCTGTGATGTGACGCAGGCTACACTTGTGGCCCAAATAACCTATGCTGGCCCCTCTTGGAGAGGGTTTATTAAGGCAGAAGAAACAGCACGCTAAAAGGCTGTAATGTTAAAAGCACGCCGTTACGGATACCTTCCTACTGACTTCCTTTCCCTTGACGATTTACTGGATTCCAGTGATGAGTCACTTTTCAGATCAATCCGTTACCACCCAAACACACTGGTTATAATCTCCGTTCCCGTGGACACGGCCTCACCCTTTCCGTTATCCCTTCAGAGTTCATGCGCAAAAACTTTATTAACCGCATGTTATTCAATGATGATATATATTAATGTAATACAGACAGGACTGTGCTTTGTTTGTTTACTTTTTTATTTTGCTATTTTGCATGTCTAAACTGTATGTTTATACTCTGATTGTTTCACTTTGCGTTTGACAAAGTTTTATTAAAGAATTTTACTACTACTACTACATAAACCCTTACTATTAGCAAAATGAATGATAATTGATCATAACATTTATTGTTACAATTTATAACGTAAAACTTTTTGTTTCGTTTCCTACAAGAAACAAAAGTGATACATTGACGGATGATACACTCTATAATTATTAGATCGCCCGTTCTGAGAACGCGATATTAGGTTTTGCACCGACTTTGGTGCTGATAGCTCAAGCCGTTTTCCTTTGAGAGTGCGGACAAAGAGACAAACAGACAGACTGAACGCCCTACCCAGGCCGACGTGGTTAATTACAGTGTATACAGTAAGCTTACTAGGTGCCCGCATGCTGCGTCGTAGGCCAATAGTTTCTCGTGCAGATGTCGCTGCGGTTATCGACCAAGAATCGATAGAACGCCAAGTTGCACTAGTCATGCACAATGGTGTCCGACCAGACACCGTCTACAGACTACGGCGTAAAGCCCCGTCCACACCAGCAACAATGTCGAAGCAACGTTCGACTTTGTCGAAAGAATCGTTCGACTTGTCGCATTCGACAGCTGTTGCTTCGACATTGTTGCTGGTGTGGACGGGGCTTAACAGTCACGGTCGCCTGACGGATCAGTTGAGTGTACAAATGCCCAAGGTTAACACGCAACGCTGTACGCTATTGACTCAGCTAACCCGCCATTATCCGCTCCGCCGTCACTCGCGATAACCCTTTCGGTGAACTGCCGCCCGGAGAAATTCACTAGAAAGTCCTCGCTCGAGGTAGCACCGACCGCTCTAGCACAAAGAACTCGACATACAGAAAAAATACGCGCCGCTGTCTCTAATCCAGATGTGCTTTTGTCTGGTAACATGTCTCCACGTCCGAAAATGTTTTTTTTCTGCTACTAATTATCTATAACCCCCTGACCAAGGACTTTGAGCTACATGTATGATTTTACCTAGGAACTTGACCTTGTCTAATATCTACGTCAAGGTCATTCGTCGCACTGTTGAAATGTATAATCGAAATGGAGCCCCGTTGTCAAGGTACAAGGATATCGTACTTCTTACCGGGTGAGGTGATCGTCTTACTTTCTGAGGCCGTTGAGTCTGTTGGTGGATATACCACGGAGTCTGCGACGGATGGCAGGTGCGACGTCAAACCTGCGGTTACCTTCCCGGCCGCAGAGCACTAACACTGCCTCTTGGCCGGTACTCATTTCTCATCCCGCTGAGGGTAGGAGGCTAAGTTGGCCTGAGTGGCTGGCTACATATCACGGCGGCATACCCTGAGCGAACGGTCACCCATCTCAGTAAAACCAGAGATTGACGTCGAGTAGATTCGCTAACGTGACTGCGTCAAACCGACACGTTTTTCACGGGCATTGTCGCAAAGAGTTAACCGCATCATCGATTGAAGTAGAAAACACAGGCAGTCGTATCGACATGCAGACCCACGCCGGCAACGGCCGCAGGTAGCACAGCACAGGGTTACGGGATGTCGGCTATAGTCATTAGCAACCGTGCGCCGTGACGATTTTCGTAACCGTGTGACCTTGACCTTTGACCTTTTGACCAGTGGGTCAGCACATGCCGAGCGACTGCTATACAGGGTGGGCCAAAAAAGTGAAACCTCTCGTACATATATTACATTGTACGAGAGGTATCACTTTTTTGGCCCACCCGGCAGAATATACGTGTAATAAGTTTGTTATTAATAGCTCAAGCCGTTTTCCTTTTAGAGTGCGGACAAACAGACGGACAAACAGACAGACGCGATTGAACGCCCTACTGACGCCGGTGGCTATGCCGGCGTGGGTAACAAGTGAATCAGCTTGATACAGCGACATCGCATATACATAATTTATACGCCCATTGAACAAGCTGCTAGGCCTATTTATCGTGCGTTCGATACGATACGATATGATAGGCATATTTACGTGCGCCCAAACGCTGACGCTATGGCCAGCTTCATCTAGCGCACTGCACAGAAACGGAAAAAGGGAAAAACTAAAAACAAAAAAGTGACTCAGAATAAACGGTCTGGGCAATAGTCCACGAAGGCTGTCCGGAAAGAAGAAGTGAAACTACGGGGGTAGGATTTGTGAAACAGGTAGGCCCAGGTTTTTAAGCCGGGGTGAAAGAGAGGGAGTTATGGATGAGCAGAGTGGTGAATCAGAAGAAGAAGAAGTGCCGACGTCTGACAAGCAACTTTCACTGTCCAATTGAAAGTATCTTTTCTCGTAATAACGCATATCATCGGGCGACGCTGTGGCATACGTTCCTTACGACTTCAGCGCCGTTTAATACAGCTGCCGAACAAACTTACTTACTTACTTACTTACTTACCAGTTTATATACTTACAGAGTAAAGCCCCGTCTCCACCAGCAACAATGTCGAAGCAACATTGTCGAATGCCACTAGTCGAACGATACAAAGTCGAATGTTGCTTCGACAAAAACGGCAACAATGTAGAGCGAGTTTTTCGTGAAATTTCGTTCCCGATCGACAAAGTCGAAACAAATTGAACAAAAAATTGAACATGTTCAATTTGTTTCGACTTTGTCGAAAGAATCGTTCGACTTGTAGCATGACAATGTTGCTTCGACATTGTTGTTAGTGTGGACGGGGCTTAACGTGCCGTTTAGCTGCTGAACAGTGTCAGTTTCTTCGCTTTGTGGCACTTTATCAGTATGCTTTTTGCCACAGCGAACGACA
>Ga0209780_1002698_pt1 | contig 12773 bp, 5 predicted proteins | sample WorMetexBAHAMAS2_FD_187384 | JGI IMG/M metagenome (GOLD analysis project Ga0209780, IMG submission 187384) | Marine gutless worms symbiont microbial communities from Max Planck institute for Marine Microbiology, Germany - Inanidrilus exumae... | ecosystem: Host-associated > Annelida > Digestive... | reverse complement strand
TCTCAAAGCATGCCTACTATTAGTCCAACTTAGCTGAGAAACTCACGCCCAGCCCGGGAGTTGAACCCGGACCAGTCGCGGTCACCAGCCAGTCAGGCCTAGTAGCGCACTGCACTGTGGCTCGTGTGGATTAGCCCACTGAGCCACCGAGACAGGCCCCATCTGCAGATATATATAGTCACTAAATAAACTGCAGCAAAGTGAGAAGCACTGCTAACAAAGCCTGGAGAATGGCATTATATGATGCGCAAGTCAGAACTTAAGCGTTCACAGATTCTGTCATTTTTCATTACTGATGATGACTGACTTCCATAAATAACTATGGATTTTGTGCTGTTGCGTGGTTCGTATTGATTGCTTCTTGTTGTGTGGTCCAACTGTTCATATGTACTGCACAATACATTGGTAACTTGGTAAATAAGTTAATTATAAATAATTGAGTAAGTAAGTAATAAAATTTGATTTTAAAAGCGCCGTGATCATTCAGTAGAATGAATCAGAGGCACTGATTACGCTATTTGCGGGTTTGCGCAGTATATGCGGCTGAGATTATCCATGTAAAGACGTAATGATTGTGATGTGTTTACAGGTTCATATAATACGCCGGACTCTGCAAATGGCACAGCAGTGAAACAAGCCAGTATAGGTGAGTGTTGGGTGAACTGTTGTGCTCCGTGTAGGCACATTTGCGTTTCTGATCTGTTCTATTGAGAAAAACATGGATACACTAATGACCTTTTTTCTTTAATTGTTGAACTGCATACGTGTAGTATAGGAAGTCAGTATTGTATGTCGTAATTTGGAGGACATAACACGGTGCTATAGAAATAACGCCGGTCATGAGATTTCAACAATTTGTATGTTTATTGCTGCACTCCTTTACTGGCTCTTAGAATCACACACTTCCTAAAGATTTTTTGTTTAACCCATTTAGCTCAGTGTTCCCAAAATATCTACACTAATTCCGGGATTGGATGCCAGGCTGGCTAACCGACCATTTTTTGTTTATGACTTTCGGGCACTCTGGCGCTCAGGGTTGAGCTTCAGAGTGCCCGAAAGTCAAAAGCTAAAAATGGTCGGTTAGCCAGCCTGGCATTGAATCCCTTAGTCACTGTCCCCATTTTGGAACTCTGAGCAAAAATGGGTTAACCTGGCTTCTGCAGTAACTCCAGGTTGGGGACCGGATTCACCAAGAAAAGAACCCTTTGGAGACAATTGAAGTCAGTTTTACAGTGACCTTCATGTCGATCGCCCAACCAGCACTATCAAAACACTGACGCCAGCCACTGGATTTATCCTTTCATGATCCACCACCGGCCGACTTTTAATGGAACGGAACCTTACCCTATATGCCCGCTTTCGGACGCCACTACCTATCCTGTGGGTAGCGAACCGTAATCAGTCGAATTTTCATGACTCTGCTGCTAACATTCATGGTCAGTTAGACACGTCATAGAAAAACGTAGTCGGACACTTGATGAAGTCGAGTGTAAGAAGTCCTTATTTTACCCACTCATAGCATACGGAATTTTGAAGAGATTGTGTGATATCTTTTGTTACAGCACATGTCAGAGCTTTTCGAAGCTTGATAACCTTTGCTTGCACTGTTAGTTGTTCCCAGTTTATCATCTTCCCAGTAAGAGGAATTTTATTAGAATGCTGTCAAGGCCAATGCTGCAGTGTCCTGAGACATGAAAATGAAAAATGACGACCACATTTGTAATAAAAACATAACATTCACGAATTAGTAAGCAGTATACTATAGATATCACACACTAACACCTGCGCCTGATATATTATGTGTAACATTTATTGAATATTGCCAGTATGTACGTGCAGCGTGTAGCACAGAGTTCAAACTGAATTATGCTTGCCAGACCAATCCAGTTGTGTGACCAACTTGAGCAGTTTCTTGTCAAAGCGCCTGATAGCTGTTGTTTGTTTTCTTCAGTGAATCGACTTAGTAACCTTCAGTACAGTTTTATGTAGTTAAAATTATTCAGAACTCATCAGCAGTATAGTATGAATACCATTCGACTAATGATGCAGTATTAAACTTGAACAAATTTGAATCAAGTTCGATTCTTGTCATAGTTCAGAGATGTGACATCTTCATCAACACAGTTCAGTCTTGTATTAAGCTTTTAGGTGAACAGTTTGCAACAAAATTAACCCGAATATCTCAATATCTCAATTTTTAGAGTTTGTTCTGTTTCTTGTTCAAGCATGATGTTGACCTTCTCTCACTGGTCAAGAAACAATCCATTTAACAACTAACGGTGCACTTCTGTAAACATCGACTGTTTATTAATAATTATGTTATTAATTGTACGTGCAAACACGTTTGAATTATATTATGCCAACTAGTACGTGTTGAAAAATCTCATCAGCTTATATACTTCTTTGCAACCTTTGACCATTGACCTTAAATTATGCAGTGTTTTTGATACTTGACAATTGCACCGAATTTGACTTCTGCAGGACTCTCATTTCTTTTGAGTTTGAGTTATATTAACAGCTCTTACCGTGATAGACGGACGGGCGAATACAGTGCTGTCCCCTGGGAGGGGAGCCTGTACGCAGTGCTGCCAGTTCGGTACAGGCTCCCACGGGACAGCGGCATAATAAGACCGGCAGAGTCCACAAAGAATGACCGTTATACGATGACGGATAATGCCGAGCTTCACGTTACGGACCGCGCGCGCTTCTTCCGTTCGTCAGCTTCAAGTATGTGTAACGATCTACCGTTCGATCTGAAATATACAGTGACATTAATAGACTACAGTTCAAGTATGGCCTTAGGACATGACTTTCTGAGCGTGGCGTGGTGGCGTTGAGTTGCTGGTTCGATCCGTGACCTATCGGCAGTTACGCTGCGACCCTATGCAAATCGCTCACGGGCGTGCCTATGTTCAGAGATATAGGCGGCGTAACGGGTGGGTAGGCATCGGCCACCATGGCACGCGCAAGCCTATTATAATGGGGTGTGGGACAGAACCTCCAGTGGGGTCCAGGGGCAGAGTGACTAAGAGCTTAGCAGCACATCAGAACTGTAAAGGCTATATTGTGCTTCTTAAGGTGAAATGTCGACATTAAAAAACAATATGAGGAAAACGACACGGCATATGGCAATATAAACACAGCAGAATACCGAAAATACTGTGCTTTGTTACGATCCACTGAAGTCAGAGTAGGGGGCCCAAAGTGCATAGTGCCCCCCAACTTCCTCATTTGGGGGCCTGTATGTATCCCCCGGTCCCCTGCTCCGCCGCCTCTGTTCTCAGAGCAATATAAACTGGTACCGGCCAACGGGCAGTGACGCTCTGAAGCTGGAAAGGAACCCGCTCGTTTAAACCGCTCGTTTGGCTGAAAATAATGGCAACGACAAAAACAACCGTTTTACGGTCATTATGAAGGTCAACGTACGTTAGACGGCACCCCTAGTTAAGAACTGGAGGTTTCGTTGGAGCAGTTTTACTGCCAGTATGCCTTTGCTGACGGAATCTGGCACATTGGTATTAAGGAGAAGGCGCTGGAGTTCTCCTCAGCTCTGTTATCTACAGCGTACTGCTTGGTTTATGCGGGCAGCCTGCCTGAATACCGGAGATCAGCAACGGCCCAACGTTGTTTGGGGTCTAAGAGAGGTATTCCTGCCGATTCCAGGCGCCTCTGAGAAGTTTGAAGAGGTGCTGTGTTGGAGACGTTTCGACTGAGTGCTGGACTGGCTGTGTGTGTGTGTGCGGGCAGCGTGCAAGCGTAGTCGAGACGGGACGCTGATGACCACGCCTCAGCCCATCGCGCCGCAGCAGCACCGTCCGGCGGACGCCGGCGTCGTGGGCGGCGGCGGTCAGCAGGCGTCCACCGGCGCCGCCAAGAAGCCGCGCATGGTCTTCACGGAGATCCAGCGACGTACGCTGGTCGCCATCTTCAAGGAGATAAAGCGTCCGAGCAAAGAGATCCAGGCGACGATCGCCGAACAGCTCGGCCTGAAGGTGTCGACGGTCGTCAACTTCTTCATGAACGCTCGTCGGCGCTCGGTCGACAAGTACATGGACGAGGCCCCGTCGTCGTCGTCGACGTCGGCCGGCGACCCGGTCAACAGCGCGGCCGTCAGCAGCACGGCGGGCCCTTCCGACGACTCCGGCCGACAGTGACCTCCTCCGCCGTGGTGATCCCTGCAGACAGCCGTGGCCGCCGTGCACGCCAGCCGCGGCGACCGCCAACCGTGGGCTGCTCTGGTGATCTCAATACCCGTCTCACTCGGTGCTTGAATTGTCAGTTACCTTTGCCCGAAACACGATTTCAGCTAGAAACTAGACGACACTCGCTAGAGAACATACTCGGCCACTTTTCCCCCCGCACTGCGCCGTAACTGTTTTTCGCAACTTCACTTTCGCATCAGTCAACTACTTGACTGTCTATAAATACGATAAAATATCTTAAATGTGTTCCGGAGCCCTTCCGATATTTAGTTAACTCTTCTTTCATCCGTATTCTCCCCGTTGCCCAAATCTGATGAAAATCCGCCCACTGCTTTTTTACTTATGCTCCAAGAGAACAGACAAACAAACGGCTTTAAAAGCAGTACCCCTTCCAAAAGTGGCTTCATATATTGCTGTTATAACTATGGCTTGCCATTGCACGCCATTGTTAAGCGATTTGACAGCACGTTGAACAAATAACCAAAGTTGAACTCTCACCCACGCCGAACTGCCCCTCCATGACAATTCAGACACTGACGTCACTGGTCAGCGTCTTGGGTCAACCGGTGGCGTGTGTAGTTTGGTTTAGCCGGGCATGTGCCAGGCAATGCAATGCCATGCGTTGCTGCCTGCCGTACCGTGGCTCTGTGCTGTCTGGACGTCTCCCAGCAAGAGCGGTCCACTGTTTTAGTCCCGTTTATTTATTGTTGTTATTGTTGTGAATTGTACGCCAGCGTCATTAACATAACAGCCTTGCTCGAGAAAGATTCCATCTCGTCCTGTATCTCCGCATTCCGTAATAGATTCTCTATCCCGCTTTGAGTAGTGGCATTCCTGTTAGTCGGCTACTTGTAAAGTAGTTTTTAAAGATTGTGTTGATTCACATAGTACATTCCCATTGTCGTCCTTTTTTTCTGCCATTTGAATTTTATTGCTTTGTTTTCGTGATGTTGATGGAATTTCTGCATCAGCAAAAGTGGCAGCTGTATTTTCCGTCAGACACACCAGTCCGCTAACATTCCACAAGCTTTACGTCAGTCCTCATTCGTCGTTTATTATCAGGTGTTTTGTTATTTTGTTGATTCCAGTCAGTGTCAATTAACGGTGTAGGATGTATTTATTATTAAGTTGTTGTTTTGTAGAGTGGATGTTTACATGCAGTGATTACCAACTTACAACGAATGCGGCGAATGTAGTTTAGTGTTTGAGCTATTTTGGCTGTACTGCACCGCAGCTGTTTTTTTTAAATTTTATTTTCACGGTCCCTCTGTTTTGTTCACCATTTAGCAAGTTGTGCATCTCCTGTCAATTTGTATTATGAGCGTCTTATACTTACTGCTTCCATGACGCCTGTGCCTGACTTACTACCACACTTTCGTTAACCCATATTTTGATTTTTTTATTTGACAGTATAATATGAAATGACACCTTTGATAGAATATACGCTACTGCATTATCACTGATTAAACTGGTGTATTCTCTGTTTTACAAGAATTTATTATTATTATTATTATTATATTAGTTTTAAGAATTCTGTCAACACTACATCTGTGCGGATGGTGCACAGTGTACCGTTATATGGTTTTGTCCTGACAGGATGGTTCATTCCATCCGTGGATAAACGTGTGAGTGGCTGGTAAAACTGTGTGATCTCTCTAACATATGCCATTCCTGAGCGCATTAGAGGTGGTTTACGCCAATGCGCTATACAAATCGACGTTTACTTTACTTTACTTGTACTTCCTGGTTTCTCACTTTTAGTTAATTACCTGTCTGCCATTGACTTATCCATATAACAGAGGTTTATAGAAAATGCTTCTGTACTGTTGGGTAATATCTTTGTTTACCATTGACATATGTCATTGGACTGATAGATTCGGTGATGACTTGATTAGTTATCTTGTCCAATGTGGAGGTTGAAGGTTCGTGCAGTTAAACATAAAAATCCGTTAATTAACTGAGTGAATTAATTTGGCACATAGTATCTTGTGCGGCATCTAGCTGATACGTACATACTTACATAAGAGTTTTTTGTATAGCGCATATAAATTGGATAGTGTCACTATGCGCTTAAGAGTTAAGACCTACATTGGTGGTCTGCTGTATGTAGGCCGTGAACTAGTTCCTGTTTTGTTAATAGGACTTTGCTTGCTTGCAGTAGGCGTGTAATTTTCTAGTGATTTTCCCACGACTATACGACGTGACGTCATTGTGTCTCTTTGCCACCCCTCCTTCCTCTTTCGCGTCTTTGTCTTGCTGTCTCTGTCTTGGAGTGTATGTCTTCTGTGCCGGGTGGAAAGCAGGTTGGTCCGTTGAACGCCGTCTCCTTTACTCGGTGGATTTACCGTCTAGATTTAGACTGAACTGAACGGGAAGGGAAGGTCTACTGACTGGGCCGGCTGCATAGTGGTCTGCCGGTTGAGTGAGCGGCTTTGTCACAAGCCCGCTGGGCATTGCTGCCTGTTCTGGTGACCACCGCTTGCCGTCCGCCGTTCCCTGTTAGCAGCTGCATATCAAAATTGCATTCTGCCGGCAGCGTGGAGGCGAAAGCCAACGCGCAGGCTATGCAGGGAGGAGGGCATGGCTGCCGCTGCCGAGCCTACAATGCCCCACGTCCTGGTCATGTAGGAACTTGTACACGGCCTGCTGTTGTTTCTCACGTTCGCTGCCATCCAGTCTTTTAATATTTTATCCACCCGTTTAGTGATCCGGTTAGTGCGATTGGTCTGTCGTGTGTCTGTGTTTGTCTCTATTCCTAAAGATAACTTTTGATGGAAATGACCTTTGACTTAGATATTCAGCCAGATGGTTAATCTTGACCCAATCTAGGTTAATTTTATAGGTCATGGTCGTTGGTCAGAGTTCAAGACCACAGGAGGAGAATGTTGATAAAGTGGTTAGTATGACCAAGTGGTCAGTATGACCTCAGGTGAAGGCTTTTCTAGTTATGCGTCTTGTCGTCTGCGTTTCTAAGTTACTGCCAGTTCGGTCCATGTATGTACCTCCTACCAGTATTTCAGTTTTTCACTGAAAATGAACATCCATTTTCTATTTCTCGTTGACAGTCGAAACTTGGATATGCAGTGTCACATTCCATTTTTGCAAGACATCATTTTCTATATTAATTGATTACGTTCAAAATGACGTTTTATCAGTCTAGAATACCAACTGCAAACCGAGTAATCATGCTCAGCGTACTGTTTGTTTCATTTCTGGTGATAATCAGAGAACAATTATTCAGTTATTTCTTGTTGACAGAAATGTGACAAGTGGTCAAAGTAATTTGACAAATGGCCACATCGCGCTTCACCATATTCTTTTTGACTGGAGAGTGAAAGTGAAATTGGACAACCAGTCAAGGTGCAAATTATTGCTGAAAAGCAGACCTGAATTGGAAATTACAAATAAGTGACAACCAGCGGAAAATTCATGATCGGCTAAAAGTGTTGCCACCTCAATTGACAGCTTTCTAGTTGGAAGAAATTCATGAGCTTTAGCAAACTTTTTTAGCTGTGAGTGAATAGAAGAACTGATTGGAGCACTTGCTGATTAGTGTTACGGTGCCAAACAGAGTGCAGTGTGTGGTGGACAAACAAACAGTTGTGATTTCTGTGATCTCAAAGTTCGTCTGTAATTCATTCAGCTGAATGTTTTAAACACATTTCTGCTTCTACAATAGAAAAGTAATGCAATTAGACCAGTTTCTTAGCAGTTCACACTATTGTTTTCGCTGCTTATTTATTGTCGCCTAACATTATATGCCACTGAAGTTAACGACAGCCGCATCATCTGGTAAATGCTTATGCGCTGAAGCCTTTTATTTAGGTATTATAATCTCATTGCTGTTGTTCCACATTCTTCGTCTAACATGCTGCAATGTGACCTTAATTCTGTTATAAGCACAGTTACATTGTAATGAACCAACCAACTCTGCCTGAGTTTTGCATGGCAATTTGCTTCACTCATTTCTATCAAGTTTTGAACACAAATATGTTGCAAAGAAGTATAGCAATGCATATGAAGTGTAGTGGGATTTATGGCGTTAGTTAGCTACCAATTTACTGCTGAGTTCATGGCAGAACGAATTTTGAAAATCAATCAGCATTTGGTGAACTTAAAACTAAAGCAAGAAGGTGCAGTTTTTTGACTCACAGTGTATAATGGAATACCTGGATGTGGTTCAGATGTTGTATCTGAGTTTTCTGCACATCTTGAGCATATAGAGGCAGTTATCTGTCGTTAGTTATCTGTTGTTAGTGCTGTTTTGTGTTATTTCAAGATGGACTGTGTGTCGGCTTTTTTGGTCCACCCCCATATGCTTGTATGGTGGTAGTTGCACAGTCGTCATTGTCGCCACCAATATGTATTGTGAATGCGTTGTGCAGTGATATCTTGACTGATGAGCAATAATTGCACCTGCCACAGGTGAACATACCTGTAGGTGTACAGTTAGTGGGTGCGTGCGTGCGTCGTGCGGTAGCTATTAATGTGCAATTTTCTTATCATTAAAACGAGTTTTGTGTACACAGCTACGACCTTTTATGTAGTATATCTGGCATACGGTGTGTATGTTTTAAGCCTGTACATATGCAATATCAATGTTTATTGCTGGAATCAGGAATTGTCAGCGTAATATACTGATGTGTAATGTAGAAAATGAGTCAAGTTATGTGCTGACAGCCTGTGTGCAGTGTTACATGAATACTTATTATTTGGTGTTTTAGTTTAATTTTTGTTTTAGATGTGTAGTTTATCCGAAGAGATGTGACAGTGAATAGCAATGCTGTGAGGAAATGATCATCAAGATGTTGTTTTCATTCCACTGTTGCCATATCAGTTATTTGATGTAATGAGATGAACGCTGATTAGAGTTTAGTTGCAAGAGATACAAACATGCATGTAAATGAGAAGTGCACATAGGACATAATTCTGTTTGCATAATTGACATCTTGCTTTTATGTATAATAATGTACTGTAATTACCACTTTTCTTTGTTCATTTGTTTGTGACTCCTTTTATCCATTAGCGTCAAAATAACAGCATCGACTATGAAATTTATCGTAGAAATGATAGAAATGTATACAACTTTATTTTATACAACTTTTTACAACATGTAGTTCAGGATAAAACTGATTGAGATACACTGACTGAATTGACATTACTCACTCACTGACAATTTTAATTTATCTTTATTAATATTTTTTGACAAGTTTGTCATTTAAAGCATAAACCGTGTTTTAGTTTTACACATGAAAGATGGATTTGGCCCATTGTATTGCTATAATTGAGACCACAAATTCTCCCTGAATTTGTCGTTTTTTTGCTGCGAGTGGACCGCGAATTTTCCAATTTTTGTCCTCAAAAAATTTACAGCCCTAGTTATCATTGCAAAGTTTATTGATGATATCATTCCAGTTACTTGATTTTTTTACTCAGTTCCACTTCATTTGTTAGGTATTTAAGTAGCACTTATGCAGTAGTAGTAAGAAATGTATTATATTTACAAACCAGTTCGTCAGCAGATAATGTTATCATGTGAAAAGTTGCTGTGCCACTTGGAAGGGTGTTTTTGTTTTGTAGTTTTATTATGCGAATGTCATTTTGGCTGAGTTATAGGTGTCTTGATTTTTTGCATACTTGCACGTGTGTTTCTTTGTGTGAGTTGTATAATATTGTTGTTTTTATGATTTCTGTGTAATTTATTACAGTGGTAACAAGTCATGCATGAAGTATTTAATTGTCAGCAAGGCTGAAGTTTGGATGTGCTGTTATTATTTTCAATTGCGATATGTTATGCATTGTCATTCCATTACTCTTTTTACATGTACACAATTTTAGGATTTATGTTGACCTACATGCCTTTATTTGTAATTTGATTTTACATAATAGTACGAGTTATTATGTTTCTAAGCCAAATTATGCATAATTGGATAAATTTTGACATTTAAAATACTGAAGGATATATTTTAGGCTTAAATCAGTTGGTTTATTATAACAGCTGTGTGGAGTTTTAAAGGCAAAAACTGTCTCGTGAGGTTGTATTTATGTTATGTATGTATTGGTTCTATTTATTTTTGTGCAAAAACTGTGATTTATTATGTGCATGGTTATAGGATTAGCTGTCATGGTTATTGTCTGTGTACATGATTAAAGTTTTGTTTTCTGTCTGAATATCTTGTGTGGCATTGTGGAAAATGTTGTCTCATCTTTATGGTAGAACTATGCACGTTTTCTAAGTTATTTATCCGTTCTCTGCACTGTGTATATGTACGTATTGTGATAGTTGCGTTACTGGTATAGGTATGTGTGCATTTAAAGGTACTCTCCACATGGGCTATAGCTGTATGCCACAGAAAGTTCTGTAGTACGCCACTGACTCCAATATGTTTGTACATCATTATAAGTAGCACAAATGTTCAGTTGCTGTTAACTGACAAAAATCACTACAGTATTGCATATTCTCTGCTTTCCATCCAGTAAGGGTCTTCAGAAGTTACATTGTTTCTGACATGCTAGCTGATTTTGTCTTCAGATTTTTTAAATAATACATATATTCAATCATGTGAAATGATCTGTGTTTAGTTATAGTTGAGCCAACGCGAGCAGTGTTTTCGTGTCTGCTCAATGTCCATGTGGCATGCGTGTGTTCTTCAGTACTTACACAAATTACGTGGGCACTGAAGTTTTCTTTTGTTAGTCAACCCAAGTTATTGCACAAAGTAAACCAGCACAGTTTTATTTTTCTGCTTTTCCTGTAAATTTGTTTAATAATGACTGCATTACAAGTACTGACAGAAAATTGAATTTGCTGTTTGGCACCTGAAATCCAGTAGTTGTTAGCATAGCTAGTTGGTGTGAAGCAGTTGTCCATCCATTTTGTTTACCATTCTAGTCGATCAACGTTATTGTATTACTTTGCAGCGAACGAGTAGTACTAGTGCACAACACACATTACATGAATAAATCTTAGTTACTCTTGCATGATGATGCAGTGACATCGTGTTTAGTGTACAGTGTTTTCAACAGTGACGACATTGAATACTGGTTATGGAAACAGTCTATGTTGGTGGAGCGCAATATTTATATAGCTGTGTGTATGTGGCATTTTTAAAATATAGTAATTTAGAAGGATGAGTTGTGTTTTCCAGTTAGTCTTAATCGCTGCAGCTAAATGTCTGATCCTAATGTCACAATATAATCTTATTTGTGTTGAAAATGCCAAGCTTTGACACTCAGCTGGCAAAAATATTATAGACGTCACCAAATGTATAAATTTTTGTATAATGAATTTTAATGTAAAGGTGCATAATAATAGAGTTGTGTTGAAAGTGCTATTAAATTCTGACCAACCATTCAACCTACCAACCAGGAAAGACCACCCCAGAATGCAATAACAATTTACTTGCTGTAGAGTATAGTGTCATTGAATGTACAACCTACGTTTATTCTCAACATTACCCCAAGAATTATAAATCCGCTCTCAAATATCCGTCCATCCGTGCGTACGTACGTACGTATGTCTGTATGTCCGTCCGTCCGTCCATCTGTTCACAAAAAGTTTATTCGATTTATGTATGTAGATAATTTTGTACTAGTCTTAATGATTATATGATTATATAAAGGAACTAATCTACGCAAAATACTAAACTTAAATGATATACGTTAGATACCCATGTTAGGCTGTGATCACTATATCGTATTTTATAAGGCCATGACTATGAATAACTGGTCATTGCTATGTCTAGACGTAAACGTCTGCAGTGGGACCGCGCGACGCCTACGAAATGAGACGAACCGGAAATCTATAGAAGGGCGAGGACAACGGCATTTGACATTTATCATTGCGGAACTGCTAAGATCTGAAAGGAAAATATCGACTGTGTTGTGCTAAACGGTCTTAGAGCGACATTTTTTATTGTAATTTTTTGCAGATTATGTAGCTACACCATTTACCGGTACCCATCTCTCATGAATTTTTAGAACATTTTTACTTGTAAAGAACTTTTTAGAGTGTTAATTTTTATTCTCAAAGGACCTGAGCGGCAAGGTATTATTTTCATAAGGATATAAGCGACATGATCTGAAGTCTCAAGCGACTGAAACACCGTTCATAAAGGTCTTAAGCGACATTACTTCATCGAGACGCCAAAGAACACTGCAATGACAGGAGAAAGAAATGCAGTGTGCAGCAGGTGCTAAAACCGTGCTATATGCAACAGTGCAATAGAAGAAGGCTGTTTGGGTTTAACAAATGGGAACAAATGGGAATCAGTCAGTGCTATGCTACTTGGACTTGGCAGATTAAATATAAATCATATAATCATGTTACGCAGAGTGACGTTTAATAGACATTTATTGTACAGTTGTGACGTTTTTTTATGTAATGTGTTTTTAATGTTTTTTAAAGACTATTTTAAAACTGATCCGGTACTGCAGACGTTATTTTTGCCTAAGACTAAAGCTATAAAAAGTATCTGGCAGGCTTTTGAGAATTATGTTACTGTCTAATTATTGTATTATTTTTATTGTGTGGCTCTGTTGTACATAATCTGTCTCTGTCTGTCTCTCTGC
>Ga0209780_1002697_pt1 | contig 12774 bp, 6 predicted proteins | sample WorMetexBAHAMAS2_FD_187384 | JGI IMG/M metagenome (GOLD analysis project Ga0209780, IMG submission 187384) | Marine gutless worms symbiont microbial communities from Max Planck institute for Marine Microbiology, Germany - Inanidrilus exumae... | ecosystem: Host-associated > Annelida > Digestive... | reverse complement strand
TACTGTCAAGGTTATTTAGGGCAACTATCAGTGTATTCTTTGTACCTTGTTGTCCTGTTCTACTGTCATTTTATTTGGTTTTATCTTACATGCTTGAACGAAATAAATGGAGATGGAGATGGAGATGGGAGTGGAAAAATATAGTAGCGGAGCTTAACTTATTGTCGATCTAGGTACTGTTGTCTAACTTCAGTTAAAAGGCAGGATCATAGATATTTGACGTGCTGGACCCATGCATAGGTCTATGGCGAATAGCTTTCCGATATAGACTGTGGTGTGGTCGAATCGGTAGCTCTATAGGGCCTGGGTAAAATCCCACTAGCGCCAATTGCCAATCTTTTATTTTTTTTCTCACATTTTAGGCATATTCACGCATGTGTTCTAGATTAGAACTTGTGAACATAACTGTACCATTGCAGTGTTGCATACCCAATGATTGCACAGATGCATGGCGCGGTTTCTATACGACAGCTGAGAGTTTTGTTCATGCTACTGAAAGGCTTTTAGAGAGTCCATACATTCGCGAAGCCTGAAAGACATTTCCGCGTTATGTACATGCATACATATACATATACACACATACAGTACATACGTATACATAATTATATGTCTACCGACTACTTAATTTTCATTCATTCATTTATTGAAATCAGGCAACATGGCCCACAGGGCACATAACACAAACGCAGAGACACGTGACTAAGCTGATAAAACAGTGTATATTGGCGATATTGGCTGATTGCAGATGGGCGATATGGCAACACCGGTGCACGTGATAATGTTCCCGGTAGCCATACTGGTCGGAAGTGTCGGCGGACTTCTCGGTGCCGCGTTCACAGCACTGAACATCAACATCGTCAAACGACGAGCGCGTCTCATCAACTCCGTGCGTCGTCCGGCAGCTAAAAAGTTCCTCCGAATGCTGGAACCGGTCATTATAATGGTCAGCCTAGCAATGGACTTACGATAAGAATAGATGCTGGCACTGTATACTATCGTTCTTTCTTTTTTCCTCTCTGTCACTTATTATCGAGCACATCTTCAAACATGCATAAGTGAGTAAGTAGTTTCTTGACGGCGCATCAGTACAATCATCTACAATGTGGCAAATCTCTAAAACATGCATATTTAATATCTCTACCACAAATTGTCACTATAAAAGTAAGGGGTGTCATACTTCTACAAGAGTTTAGGCGGGGTGCTCTGGCGCTTAGGTTGAGCGCCAGAGTGCACAAAAGTCAAAAACTAAAACTGATCGGTTAGCCAGCATGGCGTCGAATCTCTTAGTCATTGTCCCCATTTTGGAACTCTGGGCAAAAATGGGTTAACTTCATGGATGCGATCAACGCCGTAGCCACTTCCGCTTGATGCAGGCGGTTGGTTGGCTGATGTTGCAGATTCTCTGGGGCTCAGTGACGGTGTTGTTACCAGCGGCGTTTCCATGTATGCCGCTGTCTTGCCCGAACGTCACCAGCAGTAGTCGTCTTTCACAACTGCGGTGTGTGACTATCGGCGTACATATTTGTATAATTTACAATTGTTACCTCCCCCACCGAAGGTGACGGGAGGTTGTTTTTGCCGGCGTCGTTATGCAAGTAGTATATATGTGTGTGAACAACTTCCTGGCGTCAATTCAAACTCGATTGTCACCAAACTTTGTCAGTCATACCCTTGGCCACAGGAACGAGGTGATTAGGTCAAGGTCAAAGGTCAAGTTCGGTGGGGAGGTATGCGCTTTACTGAACGCCCTTCTAGTTTTAGGTTGTTACTAACGGTTCAAAATGGGATCAGCATTGCTGCCCAAATTTCAGAGTACATCTGCGTGGGTCACTTTAAACTGTGGAGTTGTTAACAGTTTTCAACTTTTCACTGTTTACACCTGTCGGCAAACTCCTAGTAACAGCACCGTCTTAAGTAATCTAATAGACGCTACTTAAATCAACCGATTTTGGTAATTTTTGGCAGGATTGTTACTGAGCGAACAGGCCGTCAAACTGTGATTTATTTCTACTTCACCTGAGTAATGCTTCTGCACTACCTGGCAAAACACGGAAACACGAAAATCGCATCTTTTCACTAAAATGTTGTATTACTGCTTTGCTAGTGTTCAACCAGTCGCTGTTTGATTTCTTCAATTTCGTTAACTTGCGACTCATATTCACGCTGCGGTTGACTCCCTAAATCTTGTAATCAATTGAGTTCTGCTCTGGCCTGTTGGGCCCAAAGCTCAGAAGAAATGAAGTTGAGAGTTTTGCGCAGCAGTCGTTGAACTGTGTTGCGCGCACCATGCACTGGTGTTGCTGTGTTCTGGAAGGCAAATGATATTGTCGACAACGTGTTTGATAACAGCTAACATTTGTTAAGATAGTAAGTAGCACACTAATACTGTCCATTGACTTTTCACTTGAGGCTCGACAAGGACAACTCTCACTTTTGACACAGCGACCGACATCACGACAGACTTGATAGATAAACGATGAGTATGTGGTAACAGACGGTAGCATGCTATACTTCCTTTCTAGGGTTTGTTTGATGCATACGGACGATTCTTATGCGAATAAAGGGTGGCCTATTCAGTACTACACTGTGTCCCAAAAAACGACACAGCTATAGTTTGCTATATCAGTATCAGAGATGCATGAACATCATAGACAATTTCTTGGGAAATATGTAAGTGAAAAAAATGAAAATCGTCTACATATGCTGAAGTTATAACCAAATGTCTAATGTCTTGTTTTTTTGAGTTACAGTGTAGCGGGGTTACTCTCAGCCGAAGTGTAGCCTAAGTAAGGTTTATAAAGAGTTTCACGATGTTGGACTAATGAATAACTGTATCTCATAAACAGTACAACAGACGGACATACGTGCAGTTGCTATAAAACAAGATGTTTTGGATACAACTATAAGAACTCATTGACTTGTTATTGCTGGCCCGCCTAATGGGCCAGTATTGTTTTGCTGGCTGGCGTCTATCGTCGTCGTCCGTTGTCGTCTGCAACGCTGCCGTCGGGCGGGCGGGCCGGCCGCCAGGCGCGTGGACGGTCGGAGCGCCGGCGGCCGGTCACGTAGGCGGTCAGGTGGCAGACACTGCACGTCGGGCCAGTTGTGTTATGTCCCGTTAGGGCGACACCTTGTTTAGACTGCAATGTACTGGTAGTTGAAGTGTTGTCGTGTCTGACAGAATGCAACTCAATCCTACCCACTGCTTGGACGCTGAGGACCTGGCGACGTACTGGTGTAAAAAGGGCTATTACAATGAAGGTGCCAACATTAAAATTCTCATTTAAACAAAACGCTTCGCTGTCGCAGACATAGCCTACCGCGGAACCCTCCATGTCTTTTCCGCATTTAGTGACGGTTGATGTATGACGGTTGATAAACGTAGTCTGTGTAACGTATATTGTTTCTGCGACGATGACTGTCAAGTGCTGTAAACGTCGTCGAGTTCTGTATCATTTTTTCAATCTAGAAAAAGTTGCCATAGCTGAAATAACCTTGGTCGTTACTCTAGATTGTCGATAATGATGGACCCTGCATTACTTTCTGTTAGATGGCCTGTCTCAGTTTCGCACCGTTTCCGATTTTGTATATGACAGCCTGAAACTTTGAGTTTGGACCGTCCTCCTGTTAGATTTAGGCCTGCATATAACGTGTGATTTCATATTCGTTGGTAAGCACATTCCAGCCACCATATGCTTTAGTTTACTAGATACTGAATTAAGGAAGCTTTCAAATACTTTAAATGAATACGAATACAACAGTGGACATAAATGGTGTTCCAGTAAAAAATGGACCCCACTAGTAATTTCATTATTATTTCCACAACCACCGGAAATTTTAAGATCAAATTTTTAAAAGCAATACCTTTATCGCTTATACATAATAATGCGGTTTTCATTCGTGTATCTTTAGTTTGCAAATTTTAGTCCGTGATGGCAGTTTGATTATCTACGCGACGCTTTGATAGAGCGGTATTTGCTGTTCGATTCAGTTGCCACGGTGGCTGTTTTATAAATCTGCTGGTGTTATTTTCATAAACAGTCACTAAGATTACAAATAGGCCTACAGATACATTTTCTGAGCAAACGTGGTACATTTATATAATAATGTTAGCCTAATAACTCGGTCAAAGTTTTACTTTCAAAAGCCAGCCGTTGTGGAATATTAGTAATAAATCTTATGGAGTCGATTTTATTGGGACACGCTGTAATAGCCCGTGCATGACTTTCTATTATTGTCGGTAGTATGCTGTATGCCTTCGCAGGTAGTATGCCGTATTTTTGAGATAGTGACTCTGAAAGGGTTTCTAGTAGCTAACGTGACGTTTCGTAAAGGTCACTGAAGGCAGATATATAGCTTGACTATTGTAATGATATAGTGGCGAGCCTGACGCACAACGACCACATCGATGCGATACGGCTGCTGTTCTCGAGGAAAACTTATCGTCAGTTCAGTCTGTGGTCTTGCCTCGCGGTTCTCGTCGTCTATTTCTTGATGGCCTGCTGGACTGCCGGCTCAGCCGTTGCCAGTGGATTCGTCGTTCCTATGATGTGAGCTAACTCGCTGCTGTTTCGTCATCGATACTAAGCGATCTAGCTTCAGTTTGCGAACTATTACTTTTTCCCGCTGTTTTGTAGTCTAAACCTTCCGTTCGTTACTACTACTACTGACGTCCACGTTTGCTAAAAAATGGGAGACTTCACTGATGAGGAGAATCGCTACTGATGAGAGAGGATCGTTCGCCACTAATGGAGAATGGGAGCTCTCACTTGCTATTGGAGAACGGAGAGCGTCTTTAGTGATGAATGTGAGCTCTCGATGGAGAATGGGAGAGCGTCTTCACTGAAAAGGAGAGTCATTGGTTACTGAGGAAGACAATCATTGGCTATTGAGGAAGACGATTGTTGGCTATTGAAAGACGATCGTTGGCTACGGATGGAGACGATAGTTGGCTACTGAGGGAGACGGGAGTTCTTGGCTATTGGAGAATGGAATCCTTGGCTATTAAGGAATGGGAGTCGCTTCGCTCTGTCGGGGAATAGGAGCCAGTCGGGGACTTGTCGGTTCGAGCCGACTTAATTTTTCCCGACCCGATCCTAATCATAGATCGTCCTCTTGTTCAGATCGGTATGTGTCCGTCCGTAGCCGGACACAGACGGTCTGACTACTGAGAATTTTACGCTTTTATACGCTCTCAGTGATGGGTAGAACTGCTGGGAGGCGGAGACTTACGTGACAGTTCTGCTCTTTCTAACACTAATGCGGGTCCTAATGCAGGCAGGAGCTTACCGTTAGGTCAGGCCCTACGGTGTCCCTAACTAGTATATGAGGAATAATGTTTACTGAATTTTGACTGACAATCGTGAATTGGATCTGCGGATATGTCCGCTACAATAATAATAATAATAATAATAATAATAATAACTTCCACCGGAATCCGATAGTTAATTGATTTTGAAAATCGGTCTCGATTTGCTGAAGTAGTGATCAAAAGTCAACTGTGACTCCAAAATATAATAAATATATATCTGAAATATTTGAAATATGCTCAGCTGGCACAGACCTATACCAGGAGGCAGCCAAGAACATATTTCTTTAATCATTAATCGTTTTTAAAAATGATTTCCTTTCATATTCCAATTTCAGTATAAAGGGTACTGAAATTCTTGGCTCTATTTTATATCTTTCTCTTTTACGACCGGCCATTTTTGTATGTGTGCAATTCGGAAGAAAACTTATTATTTTCCACTTTAATTCTTGGCTCAGTTTTCAACGATTATGTCGTCTTTTACGGGGATAGTATATAAATTGTCTTTCCTTTCCCTAGGTGGACTGCAGTAGGTAAGTAAATCATCATCATTTATTTGCTCAAAGTTATTGACAACATTTGACAATATAAGTAGAGCAGGACAAAAAGGCACCGAATGCTCTAATCATTGCCCTAAAAATGACAAAGTAAATGACACAGACTGTATTAGTTACAAACACTACTGTGACCTATTGCACAAAAATAAGTAAAAATCATCACTGAGATATTTTTTGTAGCGTTTGTCGATAGCGTTTGTCGTCTAAATATCGCTAATTTTTGTTAAGTTTCAAGTAAAACCGAGTAATGTTGATGGTATGAGTAAAAGTTCAGCGGTAGTTTTAGATTTTTGAATTTTGCAAGGCAGTGTAGCAACAGTTAAGGTGAGTTGGCAGACCCAGTAACAGTTACACAGAAAGCTTTCTCAGGAATCCGATAGTTAAATGATTTTGAAAATCGGTCTCGATTTGCTGAAGTTGTGATCAAAAGTCAACTGTGACTCACACGAAAACGTACAAGATAAGAATATAATTAATATGAAAGACTAATTTGAAATTATATGCGATCTATCGAATGGTGACAGTGCCGTTAACCATGAATCAATGCATGACCGCCTATAACTGCCCAATTTTGTAAATGTTTTGGAACAGGGAAGCTCGTAAGTAATTTTGCCACGGTATGCAAAAGGTCGGGCGACCGTCAGGTTGGGAATTGAGACGTTAATTGCCAACATTCTCGTTTATTTTAAATTACAGTCAGATTGCTGTATTCATACGCCTGTGTCGTCCTAGGTACATCGGTGGGCTGTACGGTCGTGCAATCGGAGACATATTTGTCTACGCGCACGGCGACATTAAAGAGGACGAAGAGAAATGGCTGTGGATTGATCCTGGAGCGTTCGCTCTGATGGGCGCAGCTTCGTTCTTCTCCGGAGTCACCAGGCTCACGTTCTCGCTCACGATTATCATAGTACGCTGCTCCAGAGATGGATGTGGGTCAACTTTTCTCAAAATTATTGTCAAACCAACCGGACCCGAGCCACCAGACGCATGGACCTAACCCAATTACTCACGGCCGAGTATAAAGGAAAGGAAAGGAAGAGTATTTATATAGCGCCTTTTATATACTATGTATATCTCAAAGCGCTCAGGCATGGATCACACAGTTTTACCTGCAAATACACGATGCCTGCCTTTCCTTCGTATGCGTTCACCAGATGGCGCCACCTCTAACTGAGGTAAGAGACATCCAATTGCAGCTTACTACTCATCTATCGACCCCGAAGGGATGAAAGGCTGAGTTGGCCTGGTTGGTTGACCCATAGCGGACGGTTTACCCACATAAGTGGTCACCCGTCAGCTGCAGGTCGAGCGCAGGACAGAGAAAGTACGCCGGCCGAAGACCGACGTTCTACCACTGTGCCACGCAACCAACCAAGTACAAGTAGTACAAGACTTCGGACTCTATCCCACCAGCCAGTCGCAGGCCAGCATTGCAGTACTTGAGTACTTGTAGGTATAAATAATGCCTCTGTCAGTCATGGAAAACTATCATCAATGTTATTACTGTATTTCACTGACTTTTTACAAAGAAAATATGTGAAATTCTCGTAAGTCTTCTCCGGTTGCTACGAAACAATATGCACTTGCTGATCTTGCGTCAGTTATTGGGACAAAAATCGAAACCCAATCCGCGGTTGACCCAACTCTTGTCCATCTCTGGACTGCGCGCTGTCACTCTGTGACACAATTTCATGTTCGTTGTGTAGGTCTGTATCACCGGTCGAGCCGGCTCTACATATACCAGTTAGTTCATTCGTGAGCCACACAGCTTAGTTTGTCACCGACAAACAAGGCAATACCCCAGTCCTTTAGTATCATATCAGTATCCACCACACGGAGAACAAGCTAGGACGGTACACGGCGCTAGAGACTTGGTCGACTCAGTGCAGTCATCTGGAACTTAGCCTTCAGCTCTCTGAGTTGCGTCGCTAACTGTGGCAACGTTTGCCAGACACTTAAAGGCTTACTTTTCTCCTCCTCCTTCTCATCATCATCGTCGTCATCATCATCATCATTCAACCGATTTCGACATTTTATATTCCGGAAAATGATTAGGCGTAAAGATAGGCCTATATATTACTGCATAGTAAGTATAACAAGATACGTTTCACTAACTGCATTAATGGCTGTAGCTTACGTAGTATAGCCGACTATGCTATCAGACTTTGCTCAATTTACATATAGTTGACTGTCACTGTTTTGCTTCAATAGTAAAAACATCGCGAATTATTATTATTTTCTCCAAACTTCTATATATTTTCTTCAGGTATCATTGCAATTAAAATACAGAGGCCTATTGTTGATTGATTGATCAATCAATCAATCAATCAATCAATCAATGTATTAATCAATCAGTCGATCAATCCATTCATTGTCAACAACAATAGGCCTTCGTATTTTAATTGCAATGATGTCTGAAGAAGGTATATAAAACTTTGGAAAAAAAATCCGGACGTTTCTACTATGAAAGCATAACAATAATAATGATGATGATGATGATGGTGATGATAATGATAATAATTATAATAATTGTGCAGAATGATGTGCAGACGCACACGTGAGCAGTTCTTACAGGAGACTTTTGGTTCATGTTTAGGTTGTCTGCGTTTTGCGTATTTTTCTTAACTACTAGTGAGGACAAGGGTAGGTTTTTGTTTTTCTGTATATTATGTGTTTTGTTGTATTTTTAGTTATCAGTTTGGTTCTGAGTACCAGTGCAATTGATTTGCCTGAAAATACACATCGACTAGGACTTTAAACACTAATCACTTTCTAAGTTACTTCTTTGACAGATATGTTGTTAAAATAGCGTCAGTATGAATGTAACAAGGAACTGTGATCTTATCGCTGGGAACTGATGTTTCTGTTGTGAAAGGTTGAAGTGACGAACGATTTGACGTACGTAATGCAGATCATGGTGGCAATGCTCGCCGCTAGGTGGGTGGCCCATTTCTTCGCACATGCTCTCTATCACCAGCTGATTGCGTTCAAATGCATACCATTCCTTGACTGGGAACTTAACGTCTTCGACGCCAATCGCAACCCGTAAGTGTCGCATACGTTCTTCGTGTTCTTTGTCCGTAATTTTGCTGCCAGCTGAACTTTTGAAGTGCAAAGACCATCATGCAAGTAGGTTTTTGTTAGTCTGTATATTATATATGTCTGATTCGCTTTTCTCTCCATAGCTCGTTTTGGATAGACTGTTCGAAATTTCATTACAATACATTTGATTGTGCACTGACCGGAGCTAACGGCAGCAGTTAAGGGACCGTTTTGAGATGAGTTTTCTCGATGTATTTCAGAAGATCAAATATGAAATAACTCCACTTTATCCACGAGTCATTTTGGGTAAGCCATCGTGCTGTCATGAAAACAGCGAAGCTTTGTCTCCATATTTTTAATCAAAACACAATCTAAGCTTTATCACTATGTTTATAGTCTGAAGTCTGAGCTTTTAGCGATTCTACTGTTCTAGTTATTATCGTCATCGGTGGTCCAGCAAGATGTCACTGATATATCGGCGTGTTCAGAACTTCAGAAAGCTAAACGAGGAGTCCACACCCCATAGCGTGATTCAACCGTTACCGAAGCAGTTAAAATGGACTTCGGTGGCGGTTTGGCGTAGCGGTAACGTCTTTGTTCGTATCAACGAAGTTACTCTACGTCCAGCCCGGTTAGTACTGGGATGGGTGACCGTGTCCGGGTTCGACTCCCAGAGGCGGCACTTTATTTCGGTATGTAACCAGCCACCCAGGTCGACTCAGCCTTCAACCCTTCATGGGACGGTAAAATGAGTACCAGCCAAAGGGCGGTGATGCTCTGCGGCTGGAAAGTAAAGGCAGGCATGGTGTAATTTGCAGGTAAAACTGTGTGATCCATGTCTGAGCGCATTAGCGGTAGTTACGACGATGCGCTATACAAATCGACGTATACTTTACTTTACTTTAGTCCTACGGTATTAGCTGCAATTGAACAGAAGAGCTCAAAATGCCACGCTCCTAGTCTCCGGATCGCCGGCGTGTGTTCCACTCGTTAGGGTATTTTGAGTTGCAAAGCAAAGAGTTTTGTGACGATGTAGCAGTATTTGTTCACGTACCGAGTCGATCGATATTTGGATGAATATCCGTTTGTGACGGTATGATACTAAATGATGCCTAGCCCACATTGGTTGCCAGTAGGACAGCGAGTTAGACCTACTTCAAAACTGCTGCTTCGTTCGGAAGTGTATCCATGGCGTCGCTCCAATCTACCTGCATGAGCTCTGCACTCAAGTGGACAGCCTCCGTAGTTGTCCCAGACGGTGGTGTATCATTAGGTGCTATTCCTTTCATACCAGTGTAGTATCGATAGGTGCGGTAGACGGGCGGCGGTGTTTGTGTAGGCTGAGCCAAGAGCTTACTTGACGTGTGATTGACTGAGCTGAGACAGCTGGGCTGAGTCTTGTAGTCCAACTTATCATATGTCATATGCAAGCCTTATCATCTTTAATATACAACAAATTAAGGCAGTGTATTTATTCAGACAACACAACACAGTAAGCTGACGGCAAGACGTGAGCAGTGAGCACGCGGTCTACCGCCACCCATTGCCGCCCGCCTACCGCACCTATCGACACTACACTGGGATCAAAGGAATAGCACCTAACGATACATAAGTTAGCCTGTCTTAACCTACTTTAGTTTAATGTCCCTAAAACAGTTACACTATATTTCAGGGATTCGACGCCAGGCTGGCTAACCATAATTTTTAGTGTTATTAACTTTCAGGCTTTCTGGCGCCCATAGGTGAGCGCCAGAGTGAAAGTCAAAAACTAAAAATGGTAAGTTAGCCAGCGTGGCATCGAATCCTTTAGTCACTTATGTCCCCATTTTGGAACTCTGGCCAAAATGGGTTAATTTTTGTCATTGCTCTTCGACTCTGATAACCGAACCACCTGATGCCACTCTGGTATGTTACCAGGATCAACCTGGAGCTGTTCGAGGCAGGCGACGTGATGAGCCATCCGGTGACAACGATAGCGACTCGCCCGAGTGTCTACTCGCTGGCACGTGTACTGCTCGACACGCACCACAGCGGCTTTCCGGTCACCCAGATTAACCACGACACTGGCAACGAAGTCGCTCACGGACTCATCACTAGGTAATATCTAGTTAAATATCTATAACAAGTGTACAGAGTAATTTGACAAAAGGCCACATCGCCGACTTGTCACCCCTCGCGTCTGCGAATGGATTTGTCCGATCTTCTTCTTCTTCTTCTCGAGTAGTGCGCTTTCAAAGATGAAGATGAATGCACGGCTATACTACCGCGGGTATTGGCCGTCGTCGTGTCCGTCTGTCTGTCCGATTGTCACACGCCGGTATTGTGTCAAAACAGCTAAACGTACGATCACGCCAATAACGCCACGTGATAGCCCAGGGATTCTGGTTTTCTGACGACAACAGTCGTTGGTGGGTGACCCCAATTCCTCCTGAAATTGGCGCTCAAAGTGATCCACCCCCTTTCGAACACAACGATTTCGACCAATGTCCGCTGATAGTGCCTCAACCGTGAGAGCTAGCAAAAACGTTCAATTAGCATTAATAGGAAGTCGACCACGCGCTTTCCAGTGAGCCATAGATGAACCGTGTACGTTACCCCAAAGTCCCCAAAAGGTGGCACAAGACGCAATTTTGCGGTTTTTGCCAGTTCAATTTATCTTCTGCCGAAAGAAGTCTGCTGCAGAGTTTTTTTGTGCGAAAATTTCCAGAGACAAAGTTGTAACTACATCGTTCCTTCATCTAACGGTCCGTAGACAGATTGCGAGCGATGTGCCCATCTACCTAGAATTTACGTTCAAAGTGACCCACCCCTACAGAAAATGCCTATTTCAGCACATTTCGCTGAACAGTGCCTCATCTGTGAAAGCTAGCGTAAAACTTTCAATTATCACTAATAGTAAGTCGACAGTACGCTTTTCATCGAGCCATAGATGAACCCTGTGCTGTGCGTTACCCCTAAGTCCTCAAAGGGTTGCTCAAACCGAAAATGCTTACATATTTAGCGTTGCCTTTTTATCTTCGTTGTAGGTAATCGTAGACACTTCAAATTTGGTACGCAGATTGATCATAGCAAGTCCCAGCTTATGGACGACAAACTGTCCCTCAAATGGGTGTAGTCACTCATGTCACGTAATTTGCATTAAATTTCGAAGCCATGCACATACCTCAGGAATATCCGAAGCTAGTATCGTCAAATTTCTTACACAGGTAAGCTATATCTAATGATACCAAAAGGACGACATGGGCGTGGTTATGGTCACGTGACTGTTTTAAAATTCTGTTTGCCACGATTCAGCTCGTCGCGCGGGTTCGTCAGCGACAGCTGAGCTACTTGTGTTTAAGTGTTCTGACCATGTTTGATACGTTTCTATGGCGTAACTGGTTGGACCAAGTCTCCGCTGACGCTGACAGACCCACGCATGCCCACCGTGTTGTTCACAGATGTCGACGGTCATTGTGATAAACTGGTGACCGACGACCGTCGACAGTTTATCACACTGATCAATCTACATGTAAGTTTACAGCACCCGAGACGATCAACGTGACTACTCATATGGTTGTTGCCTACAAAAAAATTTAATGGTTCACCTGACCTTACCACGCCTTTTTCCGGGGCGGTTTGCCATCCATGGGCTAGCACTTGCTATGATCAACCTACCTACCAAATTTGAAGTCTTTATCTTCACTTACTACAAAGACATGAAAGGCGATGAAAAATGTCGAAACCAGGGTAGTTTGGAGGTAGTTAGGGTCACGCAAGGTCACTGGAATTAGCGCCATTCGATTGAGTGCATACGACTTATTATTAGCGTTCCACAGTAACTATGTCCCCATTTTGCATCGTTTCTGAGATATAGCGAGATAT
>Ga0209780_1002696_pt1 | contig 12775 bp, 6 predicted proteins | sample WorMetexBAHAMAS2_FD_187384 | JGI IMG/M metagenome (GOLD analysis project Ga0209780, IMG submission 187384) | Marine gutless worms symbiont microbial communities from Max Planck institute for Marine Microbiology, Germany - Inanidrilus exumae... | ecosystem: Host-associated > Annelida > Digestive... | reverse complement strand
GGGGTCTGGGGAGCGCTGTAAGCTCCCCCAGTGGGGTGTGGGGTGCAGCCCCAATTGACAAAGGATTTGGTGCATATTCGAGGCCAAAATAATAGCTCTAGGAGTAACATTTTCGTGGGGTTTGCTGAGGAGAGAATTGAACAAAATATAGATTTTCAACCACAAAAAGTGGGCGGGCAAAGAATAGGCTTTGCCTACAAGGACTGAAAAGTGGGCGGGCAGGGCTCCGCCGCCTATGGTAGAGGCTGGCTGGCGATGCGAGTCTAGTAGAAGCGCTTGCGTGACGTTTGTTGCGACTTGGTGTAGACGACGTAGCCGATGACTGCACAGACTCCGACTGCAATCAGTCCGAGCACTGTGTAGCCAACAAACTTCCATCCAAACGAGCTCTTCGCGGCACCTTTCACGTCTTCCACTCGTGCTGTCAGTCACACATTCACAAACACGCATCAGTTCATCAGCAACACACTGTTTTTATCGGCCTCTGTTCAGGTGAAGGTAGAAAAGGTAAAAGCTTCCCATATTCTTTACCGAGCACTGGGCCCGGAGCTGATCCCGGTGTACAGGCAGTCATTCCGCATGTGACTATAAGTCATCCACCCGGTGGTAGGCTGTCAGTACTTTCCGCCAGGCCTGCGGTTACCTCAACCGCAGCGCATCACCACCCCTTGGCAGGTACCAAGTTATACAGCTTGGTGACAGAGGCACATAGGTGTGAACAGCTTGCCCACGGTTGTTACGCAGCTTTTGCCCTGAGTAGGATTTGAACCCACGACCAGTTGATCGCAAGTCCAATGCTCTACCCGTTGCGCCCCATGGAGGAGTCGACGGGTTTTTTGCCTGGGGTGCCTTTCCCAAAAAAGTTTGGCACCCCTAGCATAGCGGCAAAAGTATAAACCGAATCCGAAAAAACTTAAGGAGGCATAAAATTGTACAGATCATCTCTATTAACATGGCGAGCAGGGACTTCAGCGCCAGGGGCAGGGGGGAAGTTTGATGATTTTTTTTGTCCATGACAATTTTGAATAGCAAAGTTTGTGCTAACGATATCAACCTTAAGCCATCGACCTTAAGCCGTTTTAATTTAGAAACGGTTGCTGACATCGTTGGATAGATTTGTAGCTGTGCAGTTGCGTTCAACTTTGTCTCTGTATCGCCAGGTGGCGCCACCGCAGAATGTTAACTCAAAAATACGGTCGGTCAAATTTGGGGGTTTTCGCCCCTCGGGTGACAAGATGCACCGATCAACGTGAATGCGACATGAATGAGCACACTAAGGTCCAATCTCGCATGGCAAGTTTCACCAAGAGTTAGACTTAGACTTAGTTCTTCCAGATCCTGTTAGGCGACGAGGTTCCTCCATCTCTGGCGGTCATTGGCAGCAAATGTAGAAGGCAAGTGCGCTTAGTGTAGGCAAAATGACTGATAAGCTGTCTACGTTGTAGTGAGTGTCATATAGTTAGTGACTCAAGCCCCTTAGCCAGCCGGTAAGGGTCCAGCCACCGCCAGCCGGTAGTTAGCGGCTTAACCACTCAAGTCGTAAAGCCAGCAGTTAAGACATCAAGCCAGCTGCTAACGCCTTAGCGGCTGGCTACGGGGACTACAAATGTGGTATAGTGAATGGGCAAATTTGGGTCGGAGATTCCAAATATGTAATTGTTTTCGACCCCCTACTGACAGGTCACCTGATTTGGTGCATGCACAGACATTGCGTTGGCCTTTAACACAAGGCCATGCACTATGTTGGCAGAACTCAATTTACCTTGGTTGTAGAGCCATATAACTTGCAATGTGAATATACAAATCAGAGTCAGGGATTTCAAATATGCGGGAAATTTCCCCCCCCCCAATGCACAGGTCACGTGATACGGCGCATGAGCAGTGGCTCCAACTGCATTGCTAATGGCTATGGCAGACATCGTAACTGAAGTCAAGGGTCAATAGGTACAGGACCTTCAAACTGGTGCACGGGTTGAACACATGACCCGCCATGTATTGCCACTGTCTAAGGCATTGCTTGTTTATTGCTGTCCGTTGATGTGATTGTTCTGTACTCTGTGAGATGTGAGATTGTGACAATTCATTGTTCCGTGTATAAGTTACCTTGGTAACATTGTCATGACTGCATTATTGATCTTTATGACTGACTTGGGATCAAGAAAAGTATGTATTTATTTTTCTATGCATTGAGTCTCTTCAGACCTATAAGTGTCCTGAAATTTGCTATTATTTATTATGAAAATCGTACACAGAGTACAAGTAAAAAGAAAACAAATACAGACAGAAAAAAAGACACAAAAATACAGACACACACATAAAAAAAAAAGAATGAAGAGATAAATCCAAAAGACGAATCACGTAATCAGCCGGTGCACAGAGCCGTAATAAAACACGAGATATAAACTTGTTCCTCAAATTTGTCTTCTTGCTGCTGGGACCCCTGAATCCGTGGTAAGTTGCCAGCTCCCATTGTAAATGGCGGAGATAGCTTTTGAAAATAACCTGATTTCCAACTTTCAAGGGTTCATGACCTTGACCTTGGATCGGGTCATACTGCATACAGTCTTGCATCACTCGTCGACCTGTACCTACATGCTAAATTTCATTGAAATCCAAGAAACTTTTTGTGAACGGACGGACGGACATTTGAAACCGGCTTTATTACATTGACTCTGTCGAATAGTCAACCTAAAAATAATCGAGCAACAGTTGTAGTATTTTAAACCGAGAAGAGCAAACACAAACGTCTTGGAGGGGCAGCTGACTCGGCAGAAGGTTCAATACGACTGTAGTCGGCGGATGCATCATCATCCTACATACACACCACTGAGAACATCATTTCTAGACACACAACTTGCTGAAATGATTACTCTTTCCATGTGTTGTCAACGTCTTCGCTCTTCCAGCAGCCTAGACTACACTGTTCCACGGTCAAAAACTAAGTTCGGAGACCAAGCCTTCTCTGTTGCCGGTCCGACAGTATGGAACAGTCTGCCTGAGTGTGTTAGATCCGCCGAGACTCTTTCTAGTTTTAAGTGCAAGCTGAAAACTTATCTGTTCAACATTTCATTTTAATGGGCTTTTATCACTTAACTACACTTAGGCACTATGTGATAATGACATTATCAAAAAGTCGTCTTTAACCATAAAACGATACTGAAAATAGCAAACTAACAAAAATATAACGTTTGTGAGCCCTGCAAAAACAGCTGAACCGATCAAGATGCCGTGTGAGGGGCTGACTTGGGTGAATCCTGCAAACCACGTATTCGATGGGGCCCCAAACTACAGGAGAAAGGGCAATTCTTAGGGTTGTCCATCCCACTGAAAAACATTGGGAGTCTTTGGAAGTCTTTGTATGCAAAAACGGCCGAAAACAATCTAGATGCTGTTTGAAGAGCTTATTCATGGGCCAAAGGAAGTACATATTGAATGGGGTCAAGGTCAAAGTTGAACGAATCCATTTGCCACCGAGGGATGACACGACGGTGATGCGACCTTTCATCAAAATTCTTTGATCACTTGTTAAACGCTTAATGGCTGGAGTCAGCTGTTGATTGACATGACTAAAATAATGGCACATTTGATTATCTTTACTGATTTTAGTTAACTATAACTAAAACCATAACTTTTAAAAAAACCATAACTATAACAAAACTGTTAACTAAAAAATTATAGCTAAATTCACACTGATCATGGAGTGGATGCGAGACCTTTCTGTCAGTATTGATATCGTAGAGCTTCAGTGAAATGATGTCGTGATTGTCTACAATGCACATCCAAACATTACATATACACACACCACTGTCACGTCAACAACATATTCAGAAAATAGAAATATCTCGATTTCTCACTTAATTCTCCAACATCCCAGGTCGACTCAGCCTTCTACCCTCTGTGGAACGGTAAAATGAGTACCAGCAAAACGGCGGTGATGCTGGGAAGGTAATCGCAGGCCTGGCGAAAAGTAATGGCAGCCTACTGCTGGGTGGATGACTTAAGTCACCTGCGGGCTGACTGTCTGCACAATGAGATCAGCTCCGGGCCCAACGCTCGGTAACGAATATGCGAAGCCTTTACCTTTTCTCTCTCGCATATTAACTCAATATATTACTGCTAGCAAAAAAACTATTTAATGCACAGACATTCTGCTTTATTAGATCTAGAATCGGCATTCACTTACCTACACTATAGACTAACCTTCTTGTCGAAATTGGTTAATTTTGTCAATTTTTGTACACATAAACATGTATATGCTGAGAAGCACAGTCAGAAACTCAAGAGCACTGCCCTAAAGCAGCTGCTGTTTGACAAGAATCTCATCTCACCATTCTGACATTTAATGGTCTAATTAAATTAATTAATTAAATTTAATTGACGTGACAAGGCAATCTATTCCCAGTGTGATTGCTCTCCGAACTGTGTGTATGAAATTCATCGACTTTTCCCATCAGCTGTGAAATGCTGTGAATAAACTGAAACAAGGTGTCACCCTAACGGGACATAACACGACTGGCCCGCCGCGTGCTGCCCCCTGGTGAGTTACATTGCATATGCGAGTGTTACAGACGACGACAGACGCCAGCGACCATTACTAGTCTGTTTTTAACATATACACGCACCACTGCCACGTCAACAGCATATTCCAATCATTTTCATAAGGTTCCGCCAGTAGCGTATTATCCTTCGAAGGACGTTGCTACTTACTTATCCAGATACTTATCCAGTCTGGCACCCCTACACTATATGTGTAGGCGGGCCAGTAATAACATACAGGCTTGCCAGCTTTATATCGATTTCCCCGGTCCGGTAATTTCCTGGAGATTGCCAATTTCCACAACTTACTTTTAGCCAACAGTTTTTCCTGATTTTGCAGGTAAGCAGTCATCCAGTATTTCAGCCGATCAAGTGGAACATCCAAGTGACATTTTGCAAAGTATAGCTCTGACAAGTCAGCTTGACTCATCCATCATGTACTCACTACTCATCAGCCTCTTTCTCTTCCTCGTGACAAATCATGACATATACTGACACCCTAATGCTACCCTAAACCCTGATCACAACCTTAACTGTTAATCTGTTAAGGTGGACTGATACTGCTTACCCGTGCATGACACTGCATACTGAACTATTAATGCATAATGCTGTTGTTAAGGTTACATTTCTGCCAGCAACTCACCAGAGAGATCGCCAGTGGCTGCCGACACTCCGAAGTAGTATCCTGTCGGCAGATGGACACCGTCTACTTTGAAGCAAAGCTTCCAATCGTTTTCATCATACAAATCAGTTGACACCTGCATGCCATTATTACATACAGAATGATTAACAGTTACAGACCATCATCATACTAGCATCAAGGAAGTATCTTGAACAGAATACTCACCAAATATAAATGCCATTGTAACTCACAGCATGTTACAATTATCACATTCTATCAGTCTTCAAGTACACAATACACGTTCATTTATTCTGCCGACATTTTTTGTAGCAAAATCGTGAATATAGCACTCGAGATTGGAGTGCAGTCCTTAGTCCAGAATGCAAAGAGTTAAAAATGATTTTGGTTTCTCGAGAAAAAGAAGAAAATTCACACAAACATAACCTAGTCTCCTTTGTTGAGCCAGTGAGGGTTGTTAAACCCAATTAAGCCAGTGTACGACTGACATAGTCCGGATGTCCGGCTCAGTTAGCATCCAGTGCCATTAACCAACTTGATCAGTATGCCAGCAGTCCTGGTAACAGGGCCTGCTGTTACACAAAACTCGCTGTTTCTTCCCTGATGGCGGCTGAAGTAAGTAATAAAATTTGATTAAGCGCCATAATCATTCAGCAAAATGAATCAGAGGCGCTGGACAAGTGCCAGTAGCCAGTATTCACATCACATACCCACATGCGCGGTGGCTCAGCGGTACGGCATTCGACTAGCGACTGACAGATCACAGTTCAATTCCCGGCCGGTCCGCTTTCATGTAACATAGGGCAACTCAGCCTTGCATCCCCCCAGAGTCGCTAAATCGAGTACCTGCTTTGGCTGGGGGTAAAGGTAGGATTCTCACCTCTGCCAGGTGGCAGGTAACACTGTGTGACCCATATGGCATGTGAGTTTCCTGTAGAGGTGTGACAGAGTTTCTGCAAACTGCTATACACCTTACTTTACTTTTTTAGTGGGATGTCCGGGCGGTGCCTGGGTGACTAGTTTATATACCAAGACAGCATACCCATGAAACATTCACCCATCTCAGACTCTCAGACTAACTTCACCGATGTGCATAATGCTGTCATAAACCGGCAGTAGATGCCAGTACTCTCTGCAATGGCCACAGTTACCTTCCCAGCCGCAAATGACCACTTCCACCTTTTGTCTAACTAGTGCAATTTTCAGTACTTACTCCAGCTTACGGATGTCACGCAACCAACAGTGTCAAAGAATAATTATATTTTCACAATTACTATATACATGTACAGCAACTATTCCGTAAGTAAGTAAATTAAAAGTAGAATGAATGACTGCAAACAAACAAACGTCTGACCATGAGTGAGTTGTTTTCGTATCGTATAGCGATGTACGTTTCCGACGTCTGTCCGCGGATGTTGGCCTGACAGCCACTGAGTGACGTATGGGTGCCATCGTAGTCATGGTCGTAGTGCAATGATCCATTACTTACCATTGCTGAGATGTATGGGTGACCATGCTGCCCAAAACAACGCCTTGCAACTATCAACACTCGTGTCTCATGCTGTCATACTAATATAATGACAGTATTTAGCAAGTAGGAAGGCTGCAACTTAGAACAGAATATCATACAAAACAAAGTGTCGTCCTAACAGGACGTAACCGTACTGGCCCGCCGTGCAGTGTCGGCCGTCCACCCACCCAGTGGCGCACCCGGTGGTCAGCCCGCCCGCCGGCAGCGTTAGAGACGACGACAGATGCCAGCAAGCAAAACAATACTGGCCCCTTAGTCGAGCCAGTAATAAGAATTGCAACTAGTCCTTCTGTTTTTAAACGTAATTCTAAAAGCTCATTTTGACTCTATAATGCATCGTTGTTCTTCTCTTAGTTTCTACCTGGCACACTAAATGCTTCAATGATGACACGTATAATGCAAGATAAGCATCAGACTATTCTTCTCGACTGTGAACCATCTAAAACGCCACTGACAGTCAATTTCTCCATCCACTAATAGCCTGACATGAGGCACTCAAACGGCCTGAGTTGAGACACTCAAACTGCATGAATCAATAACAACTGTTTTATAGCCATTATACAGGTAGTTCTACCTGCATTAGCCGGGATCTCAGCTAAAAACTGAACGATTTCGTTGACTGCCTACACACCCTTACTGACAGAAACTAGCACGAAATCTGAATGAAATAGAATGCTGCTGTAAAACGCAAAACTGCGCTTTTCGATCACTGTCATTTTGCTGGGCTCTCACGAGCATTTTGTTACGTTTATATTTGTACAGGTGTATATTGAGAAACTCATCACAATGCAATGATCAACGTACATCGTGTGGTCCGTTCTGATTGGCGTACGTATCTAAAAACACTGCAAGACCTGAGAAGTAGTCGCGGCTTCCGAACACAGGACCTAGCAGCACAAACAGTGTGAACACCATCTAGTCATTTTTACCACGCGACGCTCTGCTAGCGTGGTATACGCTGTCATCGTGTGTCCATCCGTCTGTCTGTCACAAACGGGCGCTGTACCAAAATGGCTAAACGCAGGATCACACAAACAATACCGTACGATAGCCCAAGGACCCTAGTTTTCTGATGCCAAATATTGCAGCAAAATGTCAATGGGGTCACCCCCAACGGGGGCGCCAAACAGAGGTGAGGTACATTACAATTGGCGATTTTCGACCAATATCTCGCTATATCTCAGAAACGGTGCAAAGCAGGGGTATACATACTATAAAACGCTAATAGCAACTCGTATGTGTTCTATCAAATGGTGCTATTTCCAGTGACCCTGAATGACCCTTACCACCCAAAACCACAACATTTTCGACATTTTGTATCGCTTTTCATATCTTCTTAGTGAGCAGAAATAGAGACTTCAAATTTGGTAGGTAGGTTGAAGATAGCAAGTGCTAGCCTGTGGATGATTAACCATCCCTGAAAGGTTAGGTCACGTGAACTATTTAAATTTTGATGAGCACCAACCATCTGGAACGGCTGATTGTCTCAAGTGCAGTCACGGTAGGTGGACGGTCAGTGTGGTAAACTGGTGACCGTCATCGGTAACAGTTTAGCACACTGACCATCGGTGGGCGCGAGGCACTGCATCATGCAGGGCTGTCAGTGGCAGCAGAGACTTGTCATCAACACTAAACTACATACATTAGCACAATGTCACTTGTACACTAAGTTGGGTGATGAAGATACCGGCGACTGCTAGCCAATTACAAGCCGAAAAGCTCAAGCCACACATCAGACAAACCAGACGTAAACAGTTATATCCTGCCTTCTGTACTTAAGATGATATTACATAAGCTAGTTTCCGACGTCAGAAAACAACGCTGGTTTCTGACGCTTGTTTCTAGCACGTAAAGACGAGCTAATTCAATTGAGATTTTAAGAAATTCATATTCACAGCCATGTACACTGGACAAATATGAGCATATTATGACGTGAAATTCAAAAGGCATGGGTAACACATATAAAGTAAAGTAAAAAGGAAAGTAAAGTAAAGTAAACAGTGTATAGCAGTTTAGCATCAAATTAGCTCTTCACCGCTACGGGAAACTCACATGCCATATGGGATCACACAGTGTTACCTGCCACCCGACAGAGATGAGAATCCCGCCTTTACCCCCAGCTGAAGCAGGTACTCGATTTAGCGACCCCGGAGGGATGCAAGGCTGAGTTTACCTATGTTACGTGAAAGCCACCGGCCGGGAATTGAACCCGCGACTTGTAAATCGCAAGTCAAATGCCTTACCGCTGAGCCACCACGCGACAAGCCTTCATATGCTTGTGAACACAAATGCTTAAGTGCTGTTCACAATGCTCACTTTGCTACATGTTGTGTTTGGCGTTTTTTGCAACGTCCTCCAAAATCATTTTCTTCTTCTTATGGTTGTGTTAGTGTGCAAGTTTAACACTGTACTTTCTCATATAACTCTATCAATTTTGCCACACGATCATATGATCCCTATTTTTGTTTGTTTACAAACAAACTCACTGACCAATCACAGTAAGACTCTGACGATGGAACTAGCATCAAAACAGCAGTGTTCCATTCCGCGCCCGTTTCTTGCGCCGGCTTTTTTCTCACACCAGTTTCCACGTTAAAATTGTCTGCGAATGCGGGCTGAGCGCAATAAATAGTGACTCCCAAACAACAGTAAACAGTTCATAAAAATAATAAATATTAAACAAAAAAAGGATAAAATGCAGTGGAAGCTGGTACCTAGTTCCATCCTGTGTTTTGTGTACCAGACGGCAATTCCATCGCCGTAGAGGTCTTGCCCTGAACCGTGAAGCTTAAAGTGAACATGCAGCTCCCAGTCTCGCAATCGGCATGGCTTAACACACACACACACCCTCAAACATTTTTAAACAGGAGTATAACCAAACACACTGTGAGTGGGAAGTAAAGACATGATAAGTATAAAGATTAAGGATGTGAATTTGTGAAACTCGGTTATCTTCCATAACTGAATATCGTCACCTTACAACTGAAAACAATCTAACTTTAGCATTTGCAGACGGCACTGTACAAATGCACAGTAAATTACTTCACGTGCAGTGCAAGTAAACTATTTTTTTCTTACAACACATCTACATTTTTGGAAATCGAATACATGAATTTTGGAAACATCTCCAAGTATGACTAAAATACAGAACTTCACATACATTTATATTTTATTATAACAAGTCTTCGCTGCCACTGACAGACCCGTGCAATGCGGAGCCTCACGCCCACCACGTTGTATGCAGATTTCGATGGTCAGTGTGATAAACTGGTGACCGACGACCGTCACCAGTTTATCACACTGTCTGTCGACATCTGTGTCTATCACGGTGGGCACGAGGCACTGCGTCGCATGGGTCTGTCAGCGGCAGCAGAGATTCGTGATACAGTACCGGTATGTAAAAAACAAACAGACGGACAGACAGATACATGAAGACAGCATATAATGTGCTAGCACAGAATTGCACAGTAAAAATGATAAAAACGTAGATGATGACAGCACAAAACAACACCAAACAAGGTCTGTTGGAATCAAATTTATAAGTTGTCAACATTAACAATAAAGAGAAACTTTTCAGTAAGAACTCATTATGCAAAATATCGATAGCATATGTACAAGTGATGTGAGAGAGTACTTACAGCTGTGTTCCAGATGGCACCCTGAGAGCTACGTACATCAGTGGTCAGACGAACGTAGTTATTTGTAACAATTGTATGACCAACGAATTCCCAATGGTCATCTGCCAACATACAGCAGCACTAGCAGCATGCAATAACACAAGCCCAGCTGCTGGACCAACCGCATCATGTCCCACAGTCATGTAATTTCAACTATCTAGCATTGTGAAACACAGACTCAGCTGTTGAAAGTTTTGCTGTGAGAGATATGGTATGTACATGTCTGATTTGTTACATATGCTGCCTAATCAGAAATTGAGTATTAAAATAAACAAGGATGTGGAAAATAGGGTTAGTATGATTAAGGAGTTGGTGATGGCGAGAGACGGTTTAATGAGTGTGTATGGTGATATGTTTACATGTGCTGATGTTCCAGTGGTAATCGATTTAATTTGTAGTTATTAGGTTTCATTTTGTGTTTTATTTTTCACTTTTATTTTATTTTACTGTCTTTTTATATTTTTTATATTCATGTGTCTTGTCTTACTGTATATGTATATTACCGGTATGTGTACTTCGTGTACGATTTCCTGAATAATAATAATAGTCAAGTCAAGTTTCATAGTTTGAGTTTGGTAGGTGTGTAGGTAGCAGGTTCCAGTCATGGACAGTTCTGGGAATAAACAAGTTTGCAAATATGACAGTCGACAAAACTGCAAGATGGTTGGATGATATGCGCATTGAGGCATCTGGTGTGGAAATTAGTCATGGCTGAAGTGAGAGGAACTGTCATTCTCATCCAGCTAATTCAGTATCTTATACATCATAGTTAAAGTGGCTTTGGTGGCAGCACTATTAAAGTTTTATAACTTAAGTTTTAAGTACGTACTTATAACTGTAAGTACGTACTTATAGTTATAAGTACGTACTTAAAACTTTGCGTACATACTTAGAGTTTATAATTCTCATTTTCGGTGTCCTCTACCGGGCTCCGTAGTCTACACTTCGTACATTTAAAAGCGAACTTACTGCAGGCCATAATCAAAGAACAAAATCAAAAATGCCAAGTAGGCCTACATAGGTGGCCTAATATGAGACGATCTCCATCATGTTTACGACATATGCTAATAATAATGTAACATGCGACAGGCCAATAAAAAACAATTCAACAAAAAAACAAAATTATGAAAGCAAAACGGTCGATGTCTCAATGATCTAACTACAGCCCTATGCCCATAGAAAACTGAAGAAAAATTAACATGAACTTTTAAGAGAAAATAAAAACAACATAAAAAAAGCGACTGAAAATTCCGATGCGTCGTCGAAAAATTTGAAGTCGGAATTAAAAAAGTAAATTACGACGCCATCGAAAAATCTCAAAGTGAGTGGAAAACGTTCGACGCGATCGACGTCAGACTGTATATCATAGTGTTTTTATATTTCTTCATCGTGTACTATTGTACAAGCTGCATTATAAAATAAATAATAACAGGAAACCTAAACACATGAAGTTTAGCGGTACTCATAAAAAATGCATTGAATATTTAACGGCATTGGTACCTTTAATTGTTCAAAATTAAACAGTGAGTGAATGGACGTGTTATGAAGTTTAGAGGTACGTATCGTAATGCACAGTATTGGTATTTACGGTTGTTTTTAAATACTTTTTAGACATTTATTTCGCAAATGTAATGGTTCCTTTGCTGCGGAGGGGGCTTTGCCCCCTCTCCAGACCCCACCCCCATTTGTAATGACACAGATTAACGAAATAAAGTGAAATAGATTGCCGAATGTTTTCTATGCATTTCCAATGAGTACCGCTAATCTTCACTCTAGCCCAGGAAACCATAGTGGTATATTGTGGTCATTATCATGTATATTCGCTGTATTTTAAGATTATTTCGCGAGTACAGAGGCCTGCTTCCGTTTTGTCCATGTGATGTGATGCGATGAGACCGTCATCCACACTGGATACCTGCGTACGGCTTTATTAGTGAATGATCTTTCTTCATATAGTGAGTAGCATCGATAGTTAAAATGACGTCACCGATAATCCAAAATATTAAAAACTTGGCACAAAAAGCAAAACCGCAACATTCCATTATCAAAATTCACGTCAAGAACAACGACAATTTTACAATTTGACAACAATTTCCGTATAGTTAAAACGCGACTTATGATTTCAGTCAGAATCATTTAGTATGTAAATTGGTACATTTATATTATTTATATAATAAATTATATAATAATTATATTATTTCTAATATATATTAATGATCTTCCGGATCAGTGCTCCAAACAGGATGCCAGTACTAAAACATATTTATATGCAGATGATGCATATAGCGTTTGCCTAGTTTTAATACTCTCATTCATAATTATCGGTGTATTTTTAGTTCCCAGTGGTCACATTGTTTGAATCGGATTGTATGTTACATGAGTCAGTTGCAA
>Ga0209780_1002695_pt1 | contig 12776 bp, 7 predicted proteins | sample WorMetexBAHAMAS2_FD_187384 | JGI IMG/M metagenome (GOLD analysis project Ga0209780, IMG submission 187384) | Marine gutless worms symbiont microbial communities from Max Planck institute for Marine Microbiology, Germany - Inanidrilus exumae... | ecosystem: Host-associated > Annelida > Digestive... | reverse complement strand
GTCCCCCTTTTCCCACAGAGTTGATGCCTGTATATTATTACATTCATTGTTACAATCAGTTACCATGTAAGTGCGATAGTTGATACAGTGCCTGTGTGTGAGGACATCTCTTAACTGATCTGAACAAGTATGTCGGTCCTCTTTATTGTTGGGCCACAATGTACGTTGGCCGCGTCTTATGCTGCCCCTGATGAGACACAATGAGTATGCTCATAGGACAGACAGACAGACGGATGGACGCCAGACCGTTACATTATGCTTTTCGCTAAAAGCGACCAGTGTAATAAGGTTTACAGTGTTTTAAAAACAATGGTGGATTTTCTTTACACTTATCTTTACACTTATTATGCTGACTGCGTAGTCTGACGTCTATCCGTCTGCCGTCTGTCTGTCTGTCCCGTCAGCATACTCACCGTGACTCACCAGGGGGTTTTGGTGCATTTGCACTTTGTTGTGAAAATTCAGTTCTCGTGTCTGACACGACAGCAGCAAACCGTTTCAGTCAGAGAGCAGTAGTAATGAGCTCTGCTAAAATTACGAGAATAGTTTGTTGATGACACTCGACTTACGGTTATTGTAGTTGCAGAAAATGACAGGACGCTGCACGTGTTGTGAGCTCAATGTTTACCGGCGAGTACAGCGTGCTTATGTGTTTTTGTTGTAGAAAAGATCGGATACAGTTACTAATGTTGCTTTAACTACGTCAACCGTGACTCCGGCCACCGTGATTCCTGATGTTACTGTCACTGCAGCTACTACTGTTACAACGACTACGACTGCCGCCGCTGCTGCTGCTGCTGCTGATACTGTTGACAATGACAGTGATAAATCACCGACGCCTCACAACCAGGTAGAACTGCCACATTTTGTGACATATGGCCTACCTGTTTTCCCACAGTACTCATACCGTGTATATATCAAGAAACAAACAGCAGAACTTATGTGATAGGAGTACCACAGAGTTACTGCGTTATCAAAACCTGCGAAGCAGGTTTGGTATTAAGCGTTGTCAGTCCCTGTCGTTGATTACGAGTAAGACACCAAGTTTATCAAAACCTGCGGTAGGCAGGTTTGGTATTGAGCGTCACCCATATACTAAGAGCCACATTGACCAAATTCCGTGTTTATGTGTGTGTGTAACTACTCCTCCCAAACCACTGAACCGATTTGCATAAAAATTATACCAGCAAATAGAGCGTCTTACGCTGATTGCTATAGGCTACTTACATTTGAAATATTTAACCCCACCATACTTAAGACCCCATAACCGCATTTCTGGGGCCCCGTAATGTTAAACCAATGGGAAAGAGAGGACTCCATATCTCAGGAAGTAATTGAGTTAGAAAGCTGAAATTTGGTACGTAAATAGATATCATTAGGAGTTTCAACAGGTTGAAAATTTTTCTACTAGGTGGCGCATGCGCACAACCACGACGCCATCTTGGATTTTTGGACCCCTCTTCATACCCCAGGAAGTAATTGAGAGAGGAAGCTGAAATTTGAGTTTTTACAACACCACGACGCAATCTTGGATTTTTGGGACCGCCTCATACGTCAGGAAGTAATTAAGATACATAGCTCAAATGTTGTGTGTGAATAGATATGCATAGTAGCTTTACTACTGTAGAAAATTTTATTCGCTGATGGGCGTATTTGCGCCACCCCGTAATGTTAAAACAATGGGAAATAGAGGACTCAATAGTTATTAGTAGGTAAGTAAGTAACAAGGCAGGTTTTGGTGTGCTGCATTTTGAAAAGATTATCACAACCTGACCTGGTGTTGGTACTGCTTTAGAGGGAGGGTTCGATAGGCGGGAACGGCAGGTTTTGGTGTGCTGCATCCAACTCAGTTAATCGGACATGCAGCACGTCTACTTTATTTGTAATTTATTGTTTAAAAGGTTGTACGTCAACAGTTCGTTAACAGTTCCTGCTATTTTGACCCATCATTTTCCAGTATTCATCTGCTGTGCTCGTTTTATTCTATAACTAGAAAAACTCCTCAATTAAGGATCGATGTCAGGTCACTTTACTGTGTTCTCACGCCCATACGCACTGGACATTGACCTTTGACCTTGATCTATGATCTTGACCTTCAGTCTCAAGCGAGCTGTGGTCATGACCCACACACACACAAAAACACAATGTTAAAAGTCAGTCGGTTCACAATAAGAAGATAGATTGGAAACGGACGGACAAACGGACGCTACCAGTTATTGTACCTTCCCAGCTAACGCGATAGGTAACATGTTGAAAGCGGTATATTCTGTAATTCTGTCATACATTTCAGATAGATTCAGAATCCACACGTTCACGTGATATGCGGCTTCATTCCGACGTTACAGAACAACAGGTTTGAACAGTTATTTAGCCCGCGCGGCATGCATGCCATGCGCATGCCCCGCGTCTTTATGTTCTGCTTGCGTTAATTATCCACACGTGCCGATAGGCAAAGCGTGGATGTATCGCTTACTATTTTATGCTTGTTTCAGTTATTTGCTAGGGGGCGTCACTGCTATGCCGCGTGGGCTACACGCTAGGCTCTGTCACGCATTTGAAGTTTTAAAAAATAAAACTTTGAGCAAATAGAACTTAGGATCTACTGATCTGATTTTTACCAAATGTTTAACATATGGTAGGTATTTGATTGTGCATTACGGATCTGACCTTTTTTCCGATGACTGGAGAAACGTTGCGATGGCAACCAATTTTAGGGTCAAAATTGGCAAAATCCGACTATTCACCTTTATTCGTAGCCTCAAACATTCCGAAACGGATTGAAATATCGCTATTCTGATTTTAAAAAGTTCATTTGTGATGCTTTGGCTACATCGTGTAAAAATGTGGTGAACTTTAGTCCAGTAACTCCGGAGTTTATGAAGGTAAAAGATGTACACCCCGTTATTTCTTTCTTTAAAGTAAACCTTCAGACAAATTATTTCAGGATCCACCCGAACGATTTTCACCAAATTTTCACCATATGGTTGGTATTTAATCGTAGATTACTGCTTTGACCCTCTTATTCCGATCGCTCAAGGGACGTTGCCATGGCAACCAATTTTATGGTTAAAATGGGCGAAATCGGCCGACTCACCTTCATTTATCGCCTTGGCATTCCTTAATGGAGTGGAATACACCCCTCGTCGATCAGCAGTTTGGCTGCGCGGCGCCATTGCTAGACCTTGCGGGGATCAGTACGAAGTTTTCTGGGGCGATCACTAGTCAGTTTTGTTTCACCTATACGCTAGAGGACGTCACTGCTATGCCGCGCGGACTATACGCTAGGCTCTGCCACGCATTTCTAGTTCAGACTGATGTGCTGCTGTATAAATTATTTAACTAACGCAGACTTGAGTGAAACTAGTTGTGTCGTGTAAGTCGAGTAAGGTGTGATGAATATTACCTAGTTTTATGTTTGTCATTGTGATTAACTCTGCTTCAGTTGGTTAACCGTGAGTGCATTTAGCCTGGTTGTTAGGCCGCATCACCTGCAAGCAGTGCATAGATGCGGCTTATTGATACAGATGCCCGGACCGTTACTTCTGAGCTACTCGTTTTTGTTTTTAATTTCACCTTATTTTTTCGTTTGTGTGCCATGCGCTAGATTAATCTGGCCATCCTGTCAGCTTTTGAGTGCACGTTAATCTACGGTATCGAATCGTATCATATCGTATGTCACACTCAGTATGATCTGTCTGTCGTTGTTTCTCGCTGTGTGTTTGGCACACGGGTGAGCTGTGCAAAAACGGTTGAACCAATTGAGATGCCGTTTGGCGGATGACTCGTTGGTCAAAGGAGCCATCGGGGGTCCAGATCCCCAACAGGAAGGGGAACATTGGAGAGGGGGCGTGTATACTGGGCCATAGTAACATACCTACGCATGAGTGCATTGTATACTGTTTCGCTTGCAGCGGGCGAATAAAGATATACCCACAGTTGACTGTGTCTACACCAGTGACTATTAAAAAATACCTGATAAACTAGATAGTGGATTTTTGTGACATATGCAAAATGTGTAGTAATAGGTAACCGATGAATAGTTATTAATAAATGCATGCACATGCACATCAGATGGACAGAAAATAGACAGAAATAAATAAAACCAGAACGCAGAGCAGTATGTGCTGAAGTTAATGTTTTTACAGCATTGCAGATACAGCGTTGTTGGAGATGATTTTCTGAACAGACTTCCACCAAAACCGGCTAGGCTTGCTCAGGTTTGAAGATTTTATTTGTATCATAGTATTTCATGAAGCACACGTAACAACTGCAACAGACACAATTTACACAAATATATGTTCATTGATGTTTTTTATTTCTTTCATTTGACATAAGTATTGCAATTTGCACATATTTTATGCCATAATTTATTATATGTGAATTTTTAGCAAGACAGTCGAAGATAACAGACTTCGCCCCGTGGCGTCATTAGACATTGTTTACCTCTGCAGCCAAACTCCGTTACGACTATGACTAGTTATTACTTCGTCTCTGACTAGGGTGTGAAGTATTGCCATCCGCATGTCTGTCTGTTTGTCTATGTGCTTGCATGTCTCAAAAACCACATGTCCAAACTTCACAATATTTTCTGTACATGTTACCTGTGGCCGTGGCTAAGTCCTCCTCTGACTGCAATGCAATACATTATGTGGATGACGCCATGTTTTCACATAATGGGGCCAATGGGCCAGAATCAATCAGATGGCATTATGTTTAGTTGAGTTTACCAGGTGGCAGCACCATGGGCGAAGGCTGCTATCTCCGATTGCCTTGTCTGCATATGCCACATGAAAAACATGATGTCTTCCACAAAGCCGGAAGTACATAACGTATTACATTGTCACCAGAGGAGGGCCTAGCCACGGCTAATTGTGACATAGACAGACAAGGCAATTGTAGACAAGAGACTCAATCCCCGGTGCCCAGTTTGCTGCCGTTGTATATGATGACAAAGTCAAACAGCGTGACGTCCCCTAGCGAGTACGTTGGAAATTTTTGACTACTTGCTGCAGCGCGGCGCCGACGTAGATATTGCAAGCGCCACACACCACGTGGCCCATAATATGAAACATGTTGCCATCCACAAAACCGGAAGTGTGTGTGTTTTCAACCATGGGTGAAGTTGCCCGTGGATGAAACGCACACACGTCTGATTTGATCCGTTAGTAGCTGTTGTGGTGTTCTGCATTACTTTTGTAGAACAGAAGTCCCAGGTCATATGCGTTGGATGAAATTGCAAGCACTTCTGACTTCTTTGATGTTGAAGTCAAAGTAAGCAAAGAGCATTAAATTTACCATTTTCTAATGCATACTTCCTGTCAGATTTTATGCAACTTTAAAATATTTTTCAGCGATTTCAGTGATTTCGATTTTTCTGCATTATATTTCAGTAATAGACTATATTACTGTGGCTTTTTAGACTATATAACATACATTATTAAATTTTTGTTAAAGTTTTTCAGTATTCATTCAACAGTTCATTAAAATTTCGCTTACAAGTTGAAGTTGATCATGTAAGGTTGATGTGTTTCTGAGCATTTTGACATGACGTATTTACAGAGAGCTGAATCAACAGATCTTGATTAGATATAGAGTACAGCGTTTCTTTAACAGTATTGAGTACAAGTCAGTGGAACTGACGAATTTGCTGTTTCAGAGTGAGATACACCGTGTGCCTGCTTTCAACCCAGCCGCCTTTCTACCTACTCACACGGTATGCAATATCACACAAGTCTTGTTTGCCTTGCTGTTAGAAGTTTTTATTTGTTTTGCTTTCTTTGTATTTTGGTTGTTTACATCACAATTTTATTGCACATTATTTCTTACTTTTTATGGTTAGTGCTTGCGCAATTGCAGTGCTGGCAAATCTACTGTAGTTCTTGATATTACATACTTAAGACATTGATCATGCTGAAACAAGAGGACGATAAACAGCAAAATGTTAGTCAGGTGAAAGCTCTGACATCGAATGAAGAAGCAGTTACATATCTGAATGTAGTTAAATGTAGTTACCTATGTTAGCTGTTTTTCTTTTCACCCACGCCAGTCGTATAGCCGCTATCGTGGGGAGGGCGTTCAGGCGCGTCTGTCTGTCTGTCTGTTTGCGCTCTAAAACGAAAAAAGTTTGAGCGGTCAGCCGGTCAACACCAAACTTGGTACACATATACTCTATAGCAGTCGTTCGGCATGCAATGGTCCTGAGGTCAAAAGGTCAATGGTCGAGGTCACAGGGGTATCAAGTGCACCCGGTGTGGATACACATGTCAATTTGACTGCCGATGTTTTTAGTTTTCTCTGTATAGTTCGCTGCATATTTGTACACATGAAGTTCATTATATTGTGTGTGTTGTTATTCACCATGATAAGCTTTGGTTACAACTACGTACTAGCTGCGTGCCTGTTCTGTTAAAATAGCCAGAGAAAGCCAGCAAAGTCAGTGAAGTGACAAAGTACAGTTCACATTCGGCAGCAGGTGATAAAGAGGAAAATGTGCACACCCCAGAGGACGTAGCTTCTGCTGCAGAGGTTGGTGACTATTTGGTGACTCTGTTTTCAGCCTGCACCGAATTTTTTCCATTTGTTGGAATAATAATGTGGCAGCTTGTAACTGAATATGCCACATGCTACATTGACATGCTAGTGGTAAACTTCCGAGATGGTACATTTTAATTTGGGTTTGTGAGAACTTTGATTTTGATATACCATGTGAAAGTATCCACAGATTGCCAGAAGTAATATTGAATAGCTGGGAAAGCAGTTCTTAAAAACTACTGAGAGTGCCACTCAGCAATTCAGACTGTTTATATACATAAACCCTCAGAGTCAAAATTGGACTTTGTACTATTGTTTAATACAATGTCAGCAAGTCATATGACCATTTGTTTAACAACGTTACGCTAGAGATGCGCCGTTCGTGAAATCGCGCGGCGTGTATAGACTTAGGATCGGCTACATCGTTCCTCTATCTAACGGTCCATAGATGGATTGCGGGCGACGCCCCCTTCTACGTAAAATTTGCACTTAAAGTGACCCACCCCCGTCGGAAAACGCCGATTTCGACAGATTTCGCTTAATAGTGCCGCAGCCTTGAGAGCTAGCGAAAAAATGCAATTATTGCTAATAGGAAGTCGACAACGCGCTTTCCAGCGAGCCATAGATGAACCGTGTACGTTACCCTTAAGTCCCCCAAAGGGTGGCTCAAAAGGCAAATTTTTACATTTGGCGTTGCCCTTCATTTCTTCGTTGCAGGTAATCGTTGACATTTCAAACTTAATATGTGGGTTGAACATAGCAAGTCCCAGCCTACGGATGACAAAACGTCCCTGAAATGGGCGTGGCCACGTCACGTAACAAATTTTAAACTTTTAGTCCCCTTAAAATATATCTGGAACGGCTTGAGCTATAGAGACTTCAAATTTGGTGTACACGATTATCATAGCAAGTCGTAGCCTGAAAGGAGCGTGGTCACTGGAACGGCTGAATCTAAAGTCGTCAAATTTTGTACACGAGTAGGCAATGCCAATTCTATGCAACAGGATGACATATCACCAACAAAAGGGCGTGGTTATGGTCACGTGACTGTTTTAAAATTTTGCCGTTAGTCGTGATGCAGTGCGACGCGCGGGTTCGTCAGCGACAGCTGAGCTACTTCAACTACTTGTATATTTTGGGGCCTCAATGATGTCTCTGGAATGGCTGCAAATTTTGCATACAGATAGACCGTATCAAGTCCTACCTTTTGGATAACAAACCACCCCTTAAAGGGGCGTGGTCAGGGCCACGTGACCCATTTTCAGTTTCGCGCGCGCAATCATATATCCGGAATGGCTGAAGCAAGAGTCGCCAATTAACAGCCGTTTTTTCACAGTACGTCCGTGTGACCAGCACACAGACAGACAGGCATACAAACCACGCTACATACGACATATGCAACAATAGGCATACAGGCGATGCGGCCTAAGAGTAGGCCAGTTAAACAAAAACCAAAAATTATTGTTTATTAAGATTCCTAAGTACTCTATGCAGCTCTCGAGCTGTTTATCTATGTTTAGTGTTAACATTGAGCAGGTTTTGGTATAGGCCAATGGCGCTTTTAATCTAAGTTGTTTCATGTTATCACAGAACAAGAACAATTTCATTCAGCCATCAAAGACGTCATACCAAGTACAACTAATATTTCTTTGTATTTTGCATGTGGCTGAACATAATGAGATGAGTTACATTCTGATAATTTTTGAACACAGTTTTATGTATTTTTATCTGCTTTGATTCTGTATAGTCTTATAAACTGTTTGCATGTTTCTGTCTGTTTTGTAGCATTTTGTAGCGGTAGAGAACTCTTCCGTTTTAAATATGCAAAAAGTGATCCAACTTTGAGGAAATCTTTTGAGATACTTATAAGGCTGTTATGTACAAAAATTAAGAAACCTTTTGCGGCATTTTTGGCGGTTTGGTCATATATTTTGAAGTTGTTTAAGAGATGTTTAAGATGCTGATCTGACTAATGATAGATATTAAAGATTGCAGTATTTTAGCCACTTTTATTGCTAAATTCATTGTGTTTCAGAAAGTTGGTTGCATGGCACAGTGGTAGAACGTAGGTCGGTCTGTGACCGGCGAACTTCCCTGTCTTACACTCGACCTGCAGCTGATGGGTGACCAGTTGTGTGGGTCAAACCGTCTGCTACAGGTCAGCCTCAGCCAACTATGCCAACTCAGCCTTTCATCCTTTCGAGGTTGATAAATGAGTAGTGAGCTGTAATTGGATGTGTGCTACCTCGCTCGGGTGGTGCCATCTGGTGAGTGCTTGCGGAGTAAAGGCAGGATGATTCATTCCATTCGTGGATAAACGTGTGGGTGGCAGGTAAAAACTGTGTGATCCCTTTAACACGTGCCATTCCTGAGCGCATTAGAGGTGGTTTACGACGATGCGCTATACAAATCAACGTTTACTTTACTTTACTTTGCTTTACTTTACTTTACTTACTTTCACATACGGATAGTTTGGTTCATTTCACAGGCGATGTGAACGGGCCCTTACAGCACACGGTGGTCTGTTGTAGGATGAAGAATCGCACGCTGCTGACTTGAGACTGCGTGCATGTCAGCAGATGACGGAAGAAAAGGTAAACTATGAAAACGCGACAAAACTTACGGACACCGAAGTTAACAAGCGGTCAAAGAATTTTGATGAAAGGCCGCATCGCAGGGGTGGATTTTTCACGGGGGCAATGTAGTGTGACATCAGCCAGTAGGAACCATTGCAGTCAGCTGCAGCAGTCGCGCTGTCGTGCCATTATTGAGGATTAAATGATTCCTTTTGCTACATACACTGCAGCAAAGATTCCAAAATGTTTTTAATGGGCCGAATGACCCCCAAAATTGCCCCTTCTCGTGGGGATCTCGACCCCATCTAATACATGGCTCCTTGGACCCACGCGAGTCAGCCCCTCAAACGGCATCTCGATCGGTTCAGCTTTTTTTGCACAGCTCACCCGTGTGCCCAACACACAGACACACACGCAGACCACGCTACGTGCGACATTTGTAGCAATAGGCCGCATCTACATTATAGTTGTTTGCAATAACATTTCTTATAATCACTGTAAATATTGTCTTAAATTATTGACGTGTACAAACTGTGTAATTATTTTAACCCGATGCTGTTGAGAGAATTATAAAAGAAAGTTGTTGCTCCTAGCCAAAACGTGATTAAGTTTCCAGAATGTTGTCTGCTGAATTGTAGACTTGTGAGCAAGCCCCAGATGCCAACAGAAAACTTAGTAAGTAACTGAATTTATAAGAGGAGTGAAGTTTTATAGAGTTTTATAGTTCACTCATTTACTGCCAGTTAGTGTTTCAGACGTGAGCAACCAGTGAGCATAGAGTCACTGTTGTTATAGTAGCGCAATAAATGCAGGCATTACACAGTACTTAGTGGAACTTTTGAACTCTTGAATTCGAATTTATTTAATGTAGTTGTATGGTACTGAGATACGGAATGCAGTTCAGTCAGTGGTCTGCGCTTTTGCTGTCAGAAAGTTCACTTAATTATGTTTAGCTGAATATAGGCCTACACCGTCTAGTCTATGCTTATCGATCTTAAACACTGTTGCATAGTTTCTTAGGCGCGTCACTATAACAGTCTTATTTCAGTATCAGTCCTTATTCTCCTAATTTATGATCATGTGTAAATATAAAATTTGACTTTATCTTCTTTCAGTGAAGGTGCCGACTCAGTTGTTGTTATTATCGCGAGCCATGTGACATCAACCATTCAACTGCGACATCTTCAGCCAAGTGAAGCTGCGGCAGACCATTGTTTAACGTTTACTGCATTGACACTTGTCACTTGTTGCAAGGCCCCACTTGTTGTGGCAGGATGCACAGTGAGCTTGGTTAGTCCGGAAATGGTTTACGCAGTGACTATCAGTATCACATCACGAATGTTATTTTACATGCACTGACTGGTTACGTCACAGTATAGCGTTCCGCGTGACAAGCATGTTCATTGCTTATACTTTTCTAAAACTAAAGGTGGACAGTGCGCTTTTGCTGTTGTTCTCAGAGGCCGTTAGAACGTCGCTGTTAACCAGTGAATGTGAAGAAGAGGCCAACAAAGACCGTCAAGTTTTGTCGATTGAAGACAGCGTTAGTGAACAGGAACAGCCAACACTGTAAGTGACTGTCAATTATGATGACGGTAACACGGTGTTTACATGATGCAACTGTCGTGTAAACGCATCATAACAGTATGTCTAGCGCATAGACATAGCGTCTATATTGTGCTACGTTACGTAACAAATGCTGCGTAACAACCTTTGGCAAGTTGATCACACTCTATGAGCCTCTAAGCACCAAGCAGTATCTTCGTATCGGCCAAGGGGCGGTGATGCTCTGTGGCTGGGAAGGTAACCGCAGGTCTGGCGGAAAGTAATTGCAGCTTACCGCCGGGTGCGTGCTGACTGCTTGTACACCGGGATCAGCTCCGGGACCAACGCTCGGTAACGAGTATGGGAAGCCTTTCCTTTTACCTTTTTATGTAATACTAAGTACGGTTTACATTTCTGCAGGGCCCAAAAGTTGTTTTACATTAATAGGTCTGTAGAATTTTGTGTCTGTCTGTGACCAATGTCACGATGCAGCAGTTAGGCTATCCACTAGACCAGTGACTATCGTCGTCTTCCGTTTACTAGCTGTTGTCATTTTGTCTCGTCCTGAACTGTTACACTTCAGGTCATTTGTGACTGAGTCGATGGGTTTGTCGTGTCATGTTACGTGTGTCGTGTACCGTGTGCTTGTGTCTAGTCGCAAGACAATTCGTCTGCCAAGCAGTACTCAGTACTGTCGTCGTAGCAAGCGTGAAGCTACTCAGTCGGCAGAAGACGTTCAAAACACCGCGTATGTCGCCTGTTTGCATTATTGTTAACCACATTCAGCTTGAGTAATGCAGTGTGTGTCACGGTAAGGCATTGGACTTGCGACTTGACTTCTGTCTGTTATGCTTTCACGTAGTAACCCCCTGTGCACACTCCTGCTACTGTCACTGATACCAGTCAAAAGCCGAGGATGCTCTGCGGCTGGCTTATTCCATGCGAGTTAGATACCACCACCTTCAGCTATTGGAGTGGTATGTCTGTGTCTGTGTAATGCACCGCGGTCCATATGGCCATTAGTGCAGGCAGTGAATGATTGCATAATTAATATGTCCTGGTATCATAAGCTCACAGGTGCCATATCTACGTTTTATACTGGGAGGTTAGCGTTAAAAAGCGTAATAAAAGTCCCGCGTTTACTTTACTTTGCTTCCTTTAATAGTGCTGAAAGACAAACAGACAAACAAACAGACATACTAACACTCTGATCGCAATACTTTGCACCCATACTGGAGGCAAAGTAACTAACAGGTCTGTGAATGCACGGCGTTCACGTTATTAACGTCATTGTTGTAATTCTGCAACATAGAAACCAGTGGGTGGCAAGGAGTCTTGGATGACATCAAAGCAAGGAAGTGATGCCTTTCTGGTGTGTAATGCATGCGTCGTCAGTGGCACGCATGCGGTAGCTTATGGGTTGACTACATTGATTGATTGATTGATTGCAGCCGTCAGAAGACAGTTCTGACACATTGCCAACGGTAGTTAGGCCTAACCAGAACATTTAACCAGAAAATTTTAATACGGTACCGACCTCAAGACCAGATGTTAAGGTTTTGTTCTTGAACTTGAGTCCTTTAATAAGGTCTTGATAACAGGACTAGCAAAAACTCAAAAAAATAAAAACCGTGTAGCACACAATAAAATAGAAAACCCCACTCTAGGTTGTACAACTTGCACTGCTCACCTTATTGCGTATTTACAGTTTCCAATTCAGGTGTGTTTTTCAGCTGACCATGACTTTGTCTTCCATCATGTCATACATGCATAGCCAAAAATATTTTCCTTTTGTGAATTTGTCCCTTTGACCTTCAACTTTGACCTGACCTTGACTAACGGACTTTACCTAAATAGTATCAAGTTGAACCAGCAAGCCATAGGTCGAGGTCGTCATTTCGTTACAAGTTATCATCTGGACAAACAGACAGACAGACACACAACCAGTTGCTCTATCTTTTTTTTAATAATAATGTGCACAGTTCACAGCAATGGCAGTAACAAAAAGTAGGCTGGTGTAAGTACAGAGTGACAACTTGTGAACTGGCAAAGATACCAAGGCATAGCTCTTACAGGCACCTTAAAATACACCTTAAAAATGAGCTGTACATAATCAGTGTTACA
>Ga0209780_1002694_pt1 | contig 12781 bp, 8 predicted proteins | sample WorMetexBAHAMAS2_FD_187384 | JGI IMG/M metagenome (GOLD analysis project Ga0209780, IMG submission 187384) | Marine gutless worms symbiont microbial communities from Max Planck institute for Marine Microbiology, Germany - Inanidrilus exumae... | ecosystem: Host-associated > Annelida > Digestive... | reverse complement strand
CCCAGCCCATAAAGTGGGGATCTCCGGTCATGTCCCCCTGTACCCCCCCCCTCGAGTTGCACCCATACTAGTAAACTGGGACATTTATGATTTAACGTCATGCAACTGTTCTCTCTGTGAAAAAACATGAACCTAAACCTGACAACTCTACTTTGCCTGCAGTCTGTCAAGCTCATCTCTGTTCAGTGGTCATTCCGACATCTTGGGTCACTCATTCCCATTATTCCCTGGAAACGTCACCTTAGCCTGCATTTTCAGCGTCACGTATAAAGTAGGCTATTTATTATTACAGGCTCGAAGAGCCTATCATGAAAATACCATATGGGACAAAAGAACGGCCTTCACGCGTTCGGCAGTAACTCCGCCGAAAGTGAACCGCTTTGGATGAAACCTGGAACGGTGTGAGTCAAATGTAGGGGGCTGGCCCTGGCTGATTTTGGGCGCGATCAGCGCATTAGCGACAGTTTGAGAGGGAGACGAAATTTTATTTGTTTTTCTTCGGTAAATAACGCACGATATCACCGATTGGAAAATTTTACGACATTCGAACACAACTACGTCAATCGGTGTCGTCGTGTAAACTTTCGGAACAGAATTTTGAAAATTTTACGATAAGGGGTCGTTTTACCGAAAAAAAATGCAAAAAATGCTTTTTAAAATTTCCAGGTCTTGCGACTTCAGGCCTTCATAACTCCGCAACGATTACAGATCGCCGGCAATTCACTTCCAAATGGTCCCTCTACGGGATATCTAGTTTCCATTTTTAAAGTTAGAATCAATTCACAGTTTTTCACCTAAGATGTACGCTGCGCACAAGAAAGGTAGGCCTACCTTATCAAATTTTCGGCCTCATTCGATGGCCGATATTGTGTATTAAAACCAATAGTACGCTGCAGTGCTGGTGCGGCCTAAGCGAGTGATATATTGAAGACAAGCAGACTGAATTGGATACTGAAAATAAGTTACACTGCAGATAACGCTGGCATCACTCAGTCGCAGGAACGTGACACTAAGTGTCATCAAATGCAGGAACTAAGCAGGTTGTGCGTCAGTAAATAAATAAACAGTTGTGTCACCTGTCGAGTATGCCGGTAGGAAACGTTCACTTCGAGCCTATATTGCAGTGTGTCTCCAGATACATTGCAACCCGTCTGGTTGTCAGTGAAGTTACAACAGTCGGCGTCTGTCTGCTGAGCGTACCGCTGTGTGGCTGCCTGTGTGGCCGCGTGCACCTGTTGTTTGGTGGCGGCGTGGAAGAGATGTACGTCGGACTGATGTTGGCGCGCGGCTTCTGATTGGACGGTGATGATGACGACATTGCTGTACAGCCCGGCAGCGTCTGCAGCTGACGTCACGTTAGTCACACGGCTGACGGCAAAACACTCGATGTTCTGCAACAAAAACAAGCTTTCACTCAAAGTCGTCGCCAAGTAAATCACGATACACCTGCTAAATTGTTGGACTGCATTTTGTACGTGCCACAGTGGTAGAACGTCGGTCTGTGACCGACAGACTTTCCCTGTCTTACTCTCGACCTGCAGCTGATGAGTGACCGCTTACGTGAGTAAACCGTCCGCTACAAGGTCAGCCAACTAGGCCAACTCAGCCTTTCATCCTTTCGAGGTCGATAAATTAGTAGTGAGCTGTAATCGAATGTGCGCTGTACCTCGCTCGGGTGGTGCCATCTGGTGAATGCTTAAGGAGTAAAGGCAGAATGGTTCATTCCATTCGTGGATAAGCGTGTGGGTGGCAGGTAAAACTGTGTGATCCCTCTAACACGTGCCATTCCTGAGCGCATTAGAGGTGGTCACGACGATGCGCTATACAAATCGACGTTTACTTTATTCCACAATCATCATTCATCACAATTTTCGCCCAACCCCACGTTTTGGTAATTTCTCTGGCCTACTTGCTCCATCGACGCCGACCTCACCATTTTGGACCTTCTGACTCCATTGAATACTTTGCCTTACTTCAACTTCCCTATAGGCTTCCCCAATCAATTTTTGTCCCATGACATCCTGAATTAGTTGCTCGATTCCAAATTTTGACTGCCCCATCCACCCACAATTTTTCGCCTCTACCCCCTATTTTTACTTTTAAAATAGCAACGACACAAATATATGTATAGAATGACGGAGAAAATGTGAAATACGGTGACTAAAATGGCGACCTTGTGCGTGGCAGTGTCCAATACGGTGACGTGCTGGCGGTCAATGTGCAGAATGACCTTCATTGTCCACACTCCAGTCGTGGACTCGAGCTCACTGAGTCGCTCCAGTGCGTCCGAAGACTTCACCATTCCTCGTCTCGACGACATGTTCAACGTCGCCAAGTGATCCAGCGCGAATGCCGTCTGCTCGCCCACTACTTCCGCGCCTACGCCCAGACTAACTCCACGTCATTTCGGTTTTCGATGACATTAGTTTTAGCATTAGTTTTAGCTACAATACAATACAATACGTGGTTAGTTTAGTGTCTAGCCTACAACGAAAACGGAACGACTAGGCAATGTAAGAAATTTAGTTACAATCGCCGTCTGCTTATGAACACGCTTCCACAACTATTCACACAGGACGCGCTTTGTCAATGGTTTTATCTCAACATACACAACACCATGTTACGTATACACAATACGTTCTGAGTTGTCGCGGTCGCTGACCTGACTGCAGGCGGCCGTCAGGACGGTGATTGGTTGGAGAATGTCTTCTACAATATCACACATCACGTTTAATAATCTTACTGAACTATTCTGACAGATTAAATTGTTTATTAATGACAGATTGATAAATCATATCATGTTGACAAATGACGAAGCCATAAAGCTTCAACGTCGGCTTACATTTCACAGTAGCTGTCACAACGTGATGTGATCAAGTTCAAAATATCCATCTATTCGCTACAACACACTCACCGCGACAGTAGTCAATAACTTACGATACGATACGATATGGTATATTTACGTGCGCTCAAAAGCTGACAAAATGGCCAGCTTAGTGTATCGGCACAGAAACAAAAAATAATAAAAAACTAAAAACTAAAACCGATTAGCTCATAAGAAAAGGCGCGGGCCGTGACAGTCGGTGAAGGCAGTACGGGAGGAAGAAGAAGTGAAACTATGGGGGATAGAATAGCATATCAATCCCGCTACAGACAAGCACAAAAACGTTCTGTGAATGCACAGAGTAGAGAATTAATTTTTTTAGCAAATTAATCAATTAAGAATCGATAAAAAAATTATAACGATTAATAGCAATTAAATAAACAGACTGATTGATAAAGACTTCAGCAGTATAAGCCTAAGTAAAAAAAACACCAGCTACACAAAACATCAGCTGACAGGCACGTGGTTCATCTAGGCTAAACTCCAGAGTTATATACGACTAACGACGACAATGAGCAGCCGTTTGGGAACTCAGCCCTGCAACCCTGCTGGCGAGTGATATCCCATCTGCCCAATGGAGAACCTATACCTTGCCATACTGAAAAAACTTACTTACTTATTTACTTATAAGACGGAGACAACTTACTTGGTCTGCTGCTGGTAATGATTATGATTATCATCATCTACAAGCACGTCATCTGGCAGGTGCCCGTTGTTGCCATAGCGACGGCCGATGACGTCATCATCGTTGTCACGTGATCGCTGAGGTGGGCGGTTGCAGTAAGGCTGTTCGCGCGTGTCATCAGCGCTGTGTATAATAAACAAGTATACATCAGTAAGCTTACACGGCATTATATATTAGGCCGATGCTATGCCCCCCGAATTTCGGGGCGTACTTTCTTGAATCGGCTATGCCCCCGAAATTTTCGGGAGCCGCTTTTCGTGTATTTGCTATGCCCCCGAATTTGCGACAGTGTGATATATTTCATTCACCAAATGGCAATACATAACGCAACCAAATTATTACCACTAACAAATCAAACTAAACTGACCCTAACCGTAGCACTAACCATAACCGACACAGTAACCGTATTATTTTAGGCGCATTTCGTTGACACCCATAAAAGGTTGTATCGCATTAATAAAAGGAATTTTTCGCGGATGTGCGTAGCAGGGTTCGTGGGAGGGCCAATTTTTTTGCACTGCCCAGCAATTTCACTACCCGTTTGCTGTTGTAGCGACAAGAAGTCGATAGTTCATACTTTATCATTAAAAGAGGGTTTTTATAAGAAACAGGGGCTAGGTCGTTTGGGACATAGCAGAAGAAAGAAACAAAATTTGGCAATGAATATATATCTTTTTCGGGGGCGAGAGCTAAAACGCGAATTGCACCCCCGAATTTTTTCGGGGGCATACTTTCTTGAATCGTCTGTCCCCGAAACTTTTCTTGGGCATAGTCACTTCCTATGCATTATTACGATACCATGTGACGTTGTGCCGCGCCTGCAGTTTCATCTCCGTACTAGTTCGTATAGTTAGCGCCGGTCTTCCACCGCAAATTAATCTTCCATTAACGTTAATAAGAGGTTAATTTGCGGTGGAAAAACCGACGCTCGTCACGTAGTAGGCTGAACTAAGAGTTTCAGTGAGGACCAATTACAGCGAGGCGACGATTCCACGGTTTTGGGTCACTGAAATGTTGTGAGGACACCAAAAATTAGGAATTTTTGTAAGATGCGTTTTATCGACTGTTTAAAGCAGATGATGTCAAAGTTAGATAAATGCTTGACGCAAAACGCAGGACAAATCACTGCTAAGTCATCTGTTACCCAACGAATGTCTTCAGAAATCAGCACATGAATATACTGTACGTCCAAGTTATATTATTGGTTGTGAGCTACGGAAAGCGAAAACGCTGATACCGTGGCACATGACTACTCTGCCTCTGCTGGTGCTATATATGGTAGACATTAGTTTAGCTATACATCAGATAAACCGCTTGCATGTCTGCCAGCTCCACACTACGAAACAGCGTCAACGTGTGAGCTAATGACAGACTGTCCCTCTATACAGCTGCTGTAGTGATGTCATGATGATAAGGATGCAGCAGCAGCAGCAGCAGCAGCCTGAGTGGAGCGATTAGTCTGAGACTAAGGGTCAAGTCAACACGTCGCGACCAGTGACAGAATCACCGACCGCGGTTTACTTGCATGCGCAATGTCGGCCGAAGTTGCGCTACAGTTATACTTTCAACTGACAATTAAACTACTCAGTCATCGAAGCGTTACATTCCTACACCATCATTCTGTCGATGCCTTAGCTCGACGAAGACACCATATCCGCATAAATAGGCCTATATGAATATTCATATCGGTCGACTTACTGAGACGTGGCTGTGACGCCGGCGAAGACACCTGCAGCCGTAGTTCTGCGGTGCATGCCTCACATACGTCAGCTGTCTGCAGCATCAGACCGCACTACACCATGTACAAAAAGTCCACGGCGCCTAACGTAAACACCAGAAAGTGATCAGAGAGTGCAAACCTCCGCCAACGCTAAGAATACAATCAGCTACTGGTATGTTACAGGCCTGCACGTTTGACATGGATAACGCTGTTACACATGCTACAAGCAGACGTAGAAGAAAAGAGATTCCTGAATCCGATCCAGATATCAACAAGTCTAACTGATTGTGAACCACCCCCTCAGACGTAGTTGTACCGTAGGTATTAAACGTATTATACGTTTGAGAAAAATACGCATATTTTAACGTATTTTATAATGTTAACGAATTTAACTTTTTTTCACCAGGAAATTGTATGTTCACGTCAGGCCATATGTAGATATTAAATTAAAGTAAATAAGCAGCTGCAAAATGTGAAGTTTTATTGGAGTGAATGGAACTAACTAGTAGTCTAGTAGGCCTACAGGGCAAACTCACGGTGACGACGCCCTCCCAGGCTCCCAGACCCATAGCCGGCTGGGGAGGGGACACCCCTTCCCCAGAGGAGTAGCCCTCGCGCCTTCGGCGCTCGCAACTCGGCGCCTTCTACGCCTCGATTCTCGTGCCTGCGGCGCTCGTTTTTCAACCCGAGCCGTACCACTTCTTGAAACGTTCCGGCGCCCATCCGTCAGATAACGAAATTTCAGTCAAAACGTAGTTTAACGTATTTTACGTTTGAGAAAAAAAACACGCTTATTTTAACGTATTTTATAATGGATGAACGTATACGTGCGGAACAACTAGGCCTTCAGAAAAATTTCACATGTCACTTGACAGAACTTGACATTGATAACGCTCATCTAATAGTAGCTTAATCGTACACACAGTCAGTGTTTATTTCTGTCGTTAGGCCTACGTCCGTGCGTACTTGTCTGTTTATTCATAATCACTGAACGCCAAACCAACATAGATCGGCCTATAGCTAGCTATGCCCGTGGGTGGCAACTGCAATGTCGCGGTCGACGTGCATGACTTGGCAGTCAGCTTAGCCGTCAACATGGCGCACCTGCTAGCTGTTGTTCACACGCTCTCTATAGCTAGCCGCTCATTGGCCGACACCACATCGACCTAGCTATAATGCCATGCTTGTGAAAGTGACACAACGAGGACGTTATAATATACCGCGTACCCCCAGAGTTGTCGGGTAGATTAAAATCGGCGATTTTCGACCGATATCTCGCTACTACATCTCAGAAACGGGACATAGGCCTAGTTACTATAGAACGCTAATAGGAACTCGTATGTGCTCTATCGAATCTGCTATTTCCAGTGACCTTGAGTGGCCCTAACTACCCCAAAACATACAACTTTCCACAATGTTATCGCCTTTCATATCTTCGTAGATAGAGTAGAGATAGACTTCAAATTTGATAGGTAGGTTGATAGTAGCAAGTGCTAGACCACGGATGGCAATTCATCCCTGAAAGGGGCGTGTTTAGGTCACGTGAATCATTAAAATTTTGGTGGGCAGCAACCATATTCGTGGAACGGCTGCAGGTAGAGTTGTCACGTCGATCGTCGCAGGTGCTGTCAACTTAGGTGGACGGTCAATGAGATAAACTGGTGACGGTCGTCGGTCACCAGTTTATCACACTAGACCGTGGACATCATTCTGTGTACAATACGGTAGGTGTGAGGCTGAGGCACCGCGTCGCGCGGGTCTGTCAACGGCAGCGGAGACTTGTAAAGTCCGTTATGCCTGCATGCAACAGTACTTTCCAAGCGTGCGAATTAGCCAGAAAAACCGTGTAGGCTATTACATGTACAGTGTGTCTCAAAAAACAGCACACTTGACTTTTGATCATAACTTTGGCAAATGTAGATCGATTTTTAAAATTCGTTCACTGACGCATTCCCAACGAGACTCTGTATGTAACGATTACAGGCCTTCCACCCCACCTTAATTGTGTTGCTACACTACCTTGCGAAAATCAAAAATTTTAAATAACGGCTAAGCTTTTACTCATGCCATCAAAATTAATCAGTTTACTTCAAAGTTAACAAAACGTATACAGGTAGACTTAACAATGCTTAGATGACAAATGCTACAAAAATATCACGATGATGACTTACTTTATTTAGGTGCAACATATGGATGCAGAATATGATTTGATGACAAACTCCGTGAAGTTTATGCAACAAACGAGTTCATGACTGTCGGAAAGTGAAAGAGTTCGTAATTAATACCTACTGCAGTCCACCTACCTGATAGATAGTCCAAAAGTTAAAGCAAGTGTTGACAACGTTCGTCTCTGGCACAAACACAAGCTCGCAGATGCTTACGCCATTCACTGGTATGAGCTTCATCAATGACTGTCTGCTGCAGCCCACGTGACGTTACACTTCAATCATCCAGTTCTTGAACGCTGACATCAAGGATCCTTTTCTGAGCACTGCTGCATTGTTTTCCAGATTTTAAGGTGAGGTGGAATGCCCTGCAATAATTACACAGAGAGTTTTCTTGGGAATCTGCCAGTGGAAAAAATGAAAATCGGTCTACATTTGCCAAAGTTATGATCAAAAGTCAAGTGTATTGTTTTTGCGAAACACCGTGTATAGCTGCGTGCGCACGCCGCACAGCGGTATTAACCGCCGTCTACAAGAGCATAGGCCCCGCCTAGTGTGCATAAGCCGAAACAGACCGACGGTCGCTGACGATTTAATGTTAACCTGTAATCAGCCTAGGGCCATGTTTTGAATAGTCGACAAACCGTTAACAGAATTCACACTTATTATTACTGGCCCGCCTACACATAGTGTAAGGGGCAGTATTATTTTTGCTTTCTGGCGTCTGTCGTCGTCTGTAACACTCCACGGTGGCGCACATGCAACGTAACTCACCAGGGGGCAGTACGCGACGGCAGGCCAGTGGTGTTACGGTCCGTTGGGGCGATACCTTGTTGAACTTAAGAGATTATTAACTAGGCTAATTGATCCACGGCGCACGTACATATAATATAATATCAACATACGGATGTGTTGACGATACACGTGTACACGTGTACAACAGTGAACAGTGAACACGACGGACGGACGGACGTTAATGTTGAATAGGCAAACTGCAAGGCAAAGAGCTCTCTGTCCAGTGTCCACTATCGAACTCAAACGCTTCTGACTGTAGCTGACTCGATCTCCGAGCAACTCACTGATGCTGACTGGCTGCTTGCTTATTGAAGATCAATTTCAACTTAAAACCGTGTAGGATAGATCTAGTCACGTCATAATTATCGCTTCTGACAGCGACGCGTAGTCGCGTACCCGGTACGTCGTTTGGGCGTTGTCATTCATCTGTGTAAGATTCGCAAGATGAGTCATCGGGCTGTATACGCACAACTATAAAGATTTAGGCCTATCTGAGTTAACCTATGATCATGTGATAACGTAAGTTATACGCCTACAGCGAACAGAACAAATCTTCGCAGCGAACGAATATCCTTAAACGAAGCTAACCGATCGGTACGTAATATGCGAGTGAAGGCCTGGGGCGCCGCGCCCGAGTTCACGCAAGATATTGTGACTCGACAGATGGCAGCACGAAGCAGTGACAATGAAATACGAGACATGATGCTGCATGTTTTGTTGACGGCACAAAGACAGTCTATGTTATAGACCAATATATATTACACCTTATGTAGTTAATGAACTATACATTATAACGTCTAACAATATTTTTTGTATTTTGATCTTTGCCAGTCTCTGCTCGTTTTGTCGAAAGCGAAAGTACTGGGTTTTCCCAGTTTCGACAGCGTTCCATCCGTGTTTTCGTTAGACTTGGTTTAATATCGAAATCATCGATGGTTTTTCCCGACAGTGGGAGATTGAACTGGTTAGTGGGGTCGTTTAAGGGATTTATTGGCAGTGGTTTCATGGAAACGATTGTTATTAGTGTTCTGCACTATGCTGTAGTAATCGCGACGTATCACTATACGGTAATTATTCGTGATGTGGTGCGTCAAAGCCATGGCGACACGTACGTCGTTATCGTGGATGGAAATACCTGGCTGGAGTGGATGACAGTGTGCTGTGACAGTGTCATCAACTGAGCACATGGAGACTGTTGGCTCAGAGACGTGCATGTGGCATAACAATTAGACACTTCACCCGCATTTGAGAAAATTAGAATTACTGCAATTTGATAATTCACGGATGTTTGTTAAGGCAGCTTGAAGGCCTAAATTGTAGCCTCGGCCTGGGGTAACATTGGCCTCGGCCTCGACCTTGACCTTCTGGTTTCGGCCTTGATCTCGAGCATTTGACCTCGTGTAACATCACTGGCTATTTCTTTGCTGAAATTGAATCATATATAAACTGTAAAAGCGAGCCGTTGGTCACGTCAGTCTATAGTTCATTGTTGTCAGATGGACGTTGCTGGTGATGGCGGAGAAGTTGTTCTACTGTGAGACTTGTCATGTACATCTCACTGGGCCACAGCCTGCAATGCAGCACTACAGCGGCAGTCGACACCGCAAGAAAGAGACGCTGTTGAAATTAGTGCAGAGCGGTACAACGCCGTTTTCAGCGGCCAGTGATAGATCCACGGATGAGAATAGTTGCTCTGATGCGTCGGTCGGTTGTCGATCAGATTCATCGAGTTTGCCTTGTGACTGGCTCAAGTGTGAAGCGACGTCCAACAACAGCGTGGTGCTTGTGCCGTCGCTAGACCCGCTCTTACCGCCTGTCCAAGTCACGATGAGCGACGACGTTCTGCCGCAGAGCGAGTATGAACTGTGTGACGGCTTGGGGACGTGTCACTTGTGTGCCATCCAGCTCACGTCACAACAACACGCCGACCAACACCTGTCAGGTCAGAAGCACGCCAAGGCGAAGAAGCGATGGGAGCTAAGACGCACGCAGCTGCAGGAGACCGTGTCTGGTCTGTGTGCGTCAATGAAGTCCAAACCGATCGCAATGTGTCCGCCACTTGTCTCTGAGACCGCGACGCCTTGTGTCAGCGACGTCACAGCCAAGCGCAGTCTAGTCGCACCGTCGTCGTCTGCTGCGTCTGCTGACTCGCTAGCGGCGATGCAGTGGTTCAACTGTGACGTCTGCTGTAAGAAGATGAACACTGCAGAGATGCTGGAGCTTCATCGCAGAAGCCCAGCACATCTCAAGAAGCTGGAGCGATATCAGCTCGGGTCGCTGTATGCTGGTGATAACACCATCTGGCAGTCGTGTCCAACGTGTCACAAGAAACTGAATTCGGTCGCTCAGTTGGATGTGCACATGGCCAGTCACAGCCGAGCGACACCTGGCGGCGAGTGGCATCACTGCGACACGTGCAACAAGTTTATGAACACAGACGTTCAGTTGGCGCTACACGAGCAAAGTCCGGCACACGTGAAGAGGACCGCCGCTCAGCGGCCTGACAGCGTCGACAAGACCGTCTGGCAGGTCTGTCCAGTCTGTGAGAAGAGAGTCAACTCACTCAGACAGCTCGACATTCACGTCAACAGTCATGGCGACCTGCCACCAGGTCACGTGACCATGAATGATGCGCTGATTGGACACCGGCCCACGTCCACGGCTAAGAGACAAGCGGTCGAACAGAGCTGTACATCAGTGGAACTACTGTGCCAGCGCGTTGACGCGACCAGCCTGCGTGTGGTGGCTGATGATGAGAAGACCAGAGGACTTGGTGTGAGTGATGACGAAACACATCCGAAACAGAGGGAGAACGTGATTGGTCAGACAGACAGGCCAACTGAGCACATTGGTACTGATGGTGGTGACGTTGAGCCGGTTACAGACGCTGATGTCATCACATCTGGCTGCTGTGAGACAGTCAGCTGTATCTACCACTGTGAGCTGTGTGACGTCCACCTCAACAGCCAAGAGTCAAGGACGATGCATGTCAGTGGAGCCAAACACAGCACGTGTTGGAAGAACGTCGGTGAGTCAGCTGACGAGAACCCGTTCGGTCCACAGTACCGCTACCACTGCCGACTGTGTTGTGTGCCGTTCAACACGCTCAGAGACCAACGTCAGCATGAGCGAGGACAGCCGCACCGCAACAAGTCCATTCACTGTGTGCCGGCTCCTCAACTATTTCTTCCTCGTCTCGTTCTACCACAAGATGACCACGTGCCTCACAGCCTCACCACGTCAACACCAAGGTCATACCAGCAAGAACTCTACCTCAAGGCTCTGGTCGCCGACAGCATCTGCTTTCTACCGACAGGTAAGAGGTGTTCTACCTGTATGTAACGTGACTGCTGAGCCTGACGTGCTTCAGTGATGGTCACTAACGCCTATAGTAGGTAAATTGAGTTATTTGCCTTAACTTACATTCGTTTATCGTAACATGAATGCAGTAGCATGCAGCCTACTTAAGCCAGTTGTAGGGCTAAGGAACTCGTGTATGATTGAGGTTTATAAGTGGATGTCTATGCAAATTGAGTGCAGAATTATTATTGATAACAGTATGGTACAGATATTCCGTAATCTCTGATCGTTAGTGATAAGAAGTGTTCACACGTGTGCTGGTAGCTTATTAATGTACACGCTGCCTTACATTTTCATCGTAAAATTTCGTTTACCAATTGCTGCCATTATTAGAATGAAGTAAACTCGAAATATCAAAGAAGTTCAATAGACCAAGTTACCATCTGTAGGCATTTAATCTTGGACTTGCTGAAGTGCTCTAGTACTGAATATAACAAGTGATCAAGGAATTTTGACAAAAGGCCGCATCACAGGTGGGAGGGAGGACAGTGTAATGTGACACCGATCAGTATCAAACATTGTTGCCGGCCGCTCGCAGTCAAACTATCACCGTTATTGATTTTTGCTGTATAAAATGCCGCAGCACTTTTCAGTCGGTCAGACAACCCCCAAAAGTTGCCCTTTTCTGTGGGAATGTCGATCCCCATCTAACACATGGTACCTTGCGTTCACCCGATTATATCATCCAATTGACATCTTGATCAGTTTAGCCGTTTTCGCAGGGCTCACGAACATGACCAACAGACAGACAGACAGACAGACAGACACACACAGACCACGCTACTCCGTCTGTAGCAATAGGCCGCATCTTATGCACTGAGTGTATGCGATGAGGCCTATTAATTGTACATATGTTTAGCATTGTGGCATAGATAATGCATATTAATGAGACTGACTGTGCTGGTTGATGTGTGACACAGATAATGCATATTAATCATCATCATCATCATTTTTATTATACGCTCAAGGCAGAGTAAAAAAATAAAAACACATCAAATACACAATCACTCAAAAAAAAACGAAAGACAAACACACACACAGGATAAAAAATGCCCTAGCCTAGGTATGGACCGTCCTCTGAAAGCAGTCCCAGATAAGCTGTTTCACAATATACACTGGCAATACGACAAGGTCGTGTGTACTCAATTTATACAAATCACACACAGCGCCTA
>Ga0209780_1002693_pt1 | contig 12783 bp, 10 predicted proteins | sample WorMetexBAHAMAS2_FD_187384 | JGI IMG/M metagenome (GOLD analysis project Ga0209780, IMG submission 187384) | Marine gutless worms symbiont microbial communities from Max Planck institute for Marine Microbiology, Germany - Inanidrilus exumae... | ecosystem: Host-associated > Annelida > Digestive... | reverse complement strand
CTCCCGGACTGCCTCCACGGACTTTTGCCTGCACCGTTTCTTCTGAGCTACTCGGTTTTTGATTTTTATTTTTTCATTATTTTTCGTTTCTGGGCCATGCGCTAGATTAAGCTGGCCATCTCGTCAGCTTTTGAGTGCACGTAAATTTACCGTATCATATCGTATGATACATACAGTTACCTTTCTGGCCACAGAGCACTGCCACTGCTGCTTGGCCGGTACTCATTTCCCATCCCGCTGAGGGTAGGAGGCTAAGTTGACATGAACGGCTGGTTACATAACATCGCAGCATATCCACCAATGGTCATTCATCTCAGTACTAACCGGGTTCAATGTAGAGTAACTTTGTCGAGGGGACCAACTTTGTCGAGGGGACCAATGCTGTTATCGTTAAGCCAAGCTACTACTCCGTGCCAAGCCACCTCTTGTTTGTAATCTTTATAAAATGTGTGTCATCTGGTAGCAGACTCATTAAAGCACTCAATCGTTCACTGATACCCCCAACAGTCTGGCTACCATTCATTAATCTTTTCCATTTACAACAAATTACTGCTTCTTTATTTAAATGTATGCTTCTCGAATATCTATTCGCTACCTTCCATAATGTTGTCTTTGCAGTGAACAGATTAATACAATCAATATTACTATATGTGAAACTGAACATATCAGATACTGACGCTTCTGTCCACATTACATATGGCGCTTATTACTGTGCATGTATAACTTTGGAACAAAGACTTCAGTTTCAAATTATTCATCAGTACATTATCATCACACACCATTCTTACGCTTAAGCAGTCACATATAAAGATAAATTAGCCCAGTAGGGGACTGACGGTCAACTGTTCGCAACTTATGTTTCTGCCAACTTCAAAGTCACGTGATACAAAAACTAGGCCAAATATCAAAAAATCCGACCCAATCAAATTTAGATAGTGTGCCCTAGTTTAGGAATCAGTGGTCAGTTGCCAGCTCCCATTTTAAATGGCGGAGATAGCTGCTGAAAATGGCCGGATTTCCAACTTAGAAGGGCTCGTGACCTTGACCTTGGATCGGGTCATACTGCATACTGTCGTGCATCACTCATCGACCTCTACCTACATTCCAAATTTCATTGAAATCAAAGAAACGTTTTGTGGACGGACGGACGGATGTACGTACATACGTACACCGTGTTTCAGAAAAAAACATACACTCATATTATTGGCTATAAGTTAAGGAATAGTTGTCTGATTTTAATAATTTTTGACATCAAAATTCCTGACATGATTTGACATCGCATGACCTCACCTAACTAATGTGTATACACTACCTTGTAAAACTTATCGCACGAGTTTTGTCGCCGAACATTACAAACACGCCTTGTTTTGTGACAAAAAGTTACATTATAATGATTCCACAATTCATTAAATGTGAAAATGTTCACTAACACATACAGGAAATGTTGATTTGCTGATGCTATTTTGTTCGGTGTCACTGTTTGCAGGAATTTCTACACAAAATGCGTTATAACGCTTCACAACGGCTGCATGTGACTGAAAGAGTCAAAGAACACTGAAAACAGTCACAGCAAAATGTTATAAGCGTCACTGGTACAGAATACATAATGTATATCAGTAAACATGACGAAAACAGTTGTTGACTGTTGACAACTGTTGTTTCAACAGTTAGTGAAAATTTGATGCCAAAAGTCCACAACCTGTATGGAAAAATATGTAATGTATGACGGCAAAATGCCAAATTGTGTGAGATATTTTGGTGTCAAAAATTATTAAAATCAGACAACTATTCCTCAACTTACAGTTACAGCCAATAATATGACTGGATTTTTGTCTGAAACACGGTGTACATACGTACCTGTGCTCGGATGGACGGACATTTGAGACCTGCTTTAGTAGGTCAACTCTCAAGAGTCAACCTAAAAATTAACTTCTCATAAACCTCATGCGTCACAATATCCACTGCACAAAATTGCACGTATAGTAAATCTAATGAATTTCAGATACTGGAAATATCATGGCTTTTAATATAATACTCGCCACACCTGAGGGCATTACTGAGTCCCAACAACGTGGATTAACTGTCAGCATGCAATGCAATATACCAGCTGCTGTTTACCTCACTGAGCTTAGTTGTCTGCAAGTCTCCGAGGATCAATGTGTCCGAAGAGTGTGCAACGATGTATCTGTCGTTGCCTTGAATTCTCACCTCATCGATTTCGTAGCCGTAAAACGACTTCAGCACGACTTTCATGCTCGTAGACAGGTTCTTCACAATCACCTGCAGCATATGGCACGAACTGAAGCACTTGCAGATTTGCACAAACTTTGGTGTGGAGTCATTAGCAGTAGCAGCAGCAGTGGCAGTGGCAATGACTAGAGTAATAGCATTGCAGCAGTAATAATAACAACAACAACGTTTACATCAACGCTGCTGCCAAGGGTTACGTAACGCCAAGCAAACACGAAACTTGGCATTGCGGAATGAATTGGCATTCAATGTTGAACCCAAAATATGGGTGCAGCTGTATGGCTAGTGTTGGCGCTCCAACTGTTAAGCTGAGTTGTATTTCAGTTGAGTGCAGTTGCTTTCATATGAATCCATTACTACAAACATACAACATTGTCTGTGCTGACAGTCATTCACACTAAGTCGTCTAATTAGAACTCTAGTACGACAGCACGCCGACTGACGAACAATCTCGTCTCCTTGATTCTTTTGGCAGCAGCTGCAGTCATCATTCAATGACATCTGTATCTCAATAAAAAGTACTTCGGTCAAATTAAGTTTTCCTGAGCTTTTACAGCAGTGACAGTGTGCTCATCAGCCCAACACAGCTGATTTTGCTCCTTCCACTACAGCTACCAACAGACGCTGTACTGTGAGTGAAAGCTACACCAAACAAACACATGTTGGACTACAATAACAAGGATGACAGTCACCTGACTGAGGCCGACGTGTGTAATCTCAAACTTGTTGTTGTAGATGGTCTTCTTCAGGCAGCAGTCAAACAACTCCACTCCACCACACAAAGAACCCTTCACACACACGCGTCCCTCCACTTTCTAAAGAGTCCAGCTATTGATGAAGAAAAGATAAAGCCAGGGGCTGGACTTTCCCAGCGAGGATCTTCAGTGCTTTGAGTTCTGTTCAGTGCCCTGAAACTGTAGGAAAAACATCCAGCCCACAAAACCCACACCCTTTATCACTGAAGGTATTCTTCTGCAACAAGTGTAGGAGAAAAACTGAGCATGAACCAACAAGCCCAGGCTCACTCAGAAATGGTCATTTAAACATGCAAAGAGGTCTTTATACTGAAACATATGCCATAAACAACAACAAGCTTCATTTGAGGCCTTATTCCAAGACAACTCAAGTGAACCAGTACCAGTTTTGTGGAAGAAAATCAACCATTTGCTAATAGTGAGGTTACTTTTATTAATCTTCTTCACATTCTATGAACCAGTGTCTTCCTTATAATAATCCACAATCCATCAACAACCTCAACCTCTTTTTCTGTATCACACTGCGTTTGCCACACAATTAATGTAACGAAAATCACAATTACCAAATTCACTAGCAGTAATAACATAAAATTACATATGCTGAGTTCCACGTCACATACGTTTATTGCTATAATTATATAGTCACATTTGTATAATTTCTATACCATACTAATAAGTATAACTTGACATGTGTCAATTTTACTTACGGCAACAATCTTTGAGCCATCTCTCTTCCATGCCAGAGCAGTGACTGTGTATAGATTCTTGATCTCTTTAGGTCTCCCTTCATCCCAGGCACCTTTCCTTGGACTCCAGTTGAACACTCTCAACCTGATTTGTACAATACATAATGATAGCTTACGCAGGTCTGAACAATTTTACACCAAATGTCAAACAGCCAGTGTACTGGCGTTGGAGAGATACAAATAAAGAGATTTCCTTTCCACAGGAGTCCGGTGGTGGATGAAAAAAGGATAAGGACAGGATACCGGCTGGGTAGTGGGTAGTGGTCAGTTAAGGATATCAGAAATACGCGGGAATATTTTTCAAAATATGTAGAACATAGATATGTAAAATATGCGGCAAAAATATGCGAAAATATGCCGCAATCACATATTCACATATTTCTGACATCATACGTTTAGGCCTAACCACAGCAACAGAAATTTGAAAAACACATGTACTAACTGTGCTTTGTATGCTACTGGGCTATGGCAGCGCTTGTATGATTAAATTTAGTTATGAATGCTTTGCCAACTATAATTATGTAATAATCGTTTGCCATATTTAGTTCACAACGAATATTTAATATTATTTATTCAATAATAAAATATAAAATAATATATCATGATTCTTGGTTTTAATATTATTTGCAATAAAAAAGGCCAAAATATGTGGAAAAATACGCGATATGTGCATTTTGCTAATAATTCTTAAATAAGCAAAATATGCGGAAATCGCATATTTGCATGTTTCTGACATCTCTAGTCAGTGTATTGCATTTCCATTACTGCTTTGTCACTGTTGCCTGGTGCCATTTATCACCAGAAGTTCTCTTCCAAAACAAGTGGGAGAAGAAAACTGAGGGAGGTCAGCTCAATCAGGTTCATTTGAAAATGGCCGTCAAACTGGAGCCAGGTTATTCATCTATTATCTACACAATATGCTTTAATAAATCATAGTGCAGAAAAAGTATATCATATTAACAGTGTTTACATTAACGATTAGGAAATTTTAACGATTAAAAATCTTTTGACAATTAATCAAAAATCTTGTTTTGATTACTTACTTCTCTGACATAACCAAAAGCAGTTTTCGGATGTAAAGTAAACAACACTGACCTCAACGCCAATAATTTGTATGGCTACGCCCTATTGGAACCCCTCCACGTGGAAAACTTCTGTTTTCTCAATGACCCAAAAAATTTTACGTCGATGCCGTGGACTGTGACGCAGCCAAGGAATATGTCCTGGAGGTCGACTTGAAAGATTCTGATAGGCTCCACAACGTACACAATGACTGTAATGTCAGTTCATTATAGCATTATAATTACAAAATTTGTGGAAAATAAATGATTAATTAATCGTTAATTTTAATTTTCAAAAAGTTAACTATTATTATTTTTAACTGTTACCAGCCATAATAAAAACAAAAATCTCGTACATCATTAAAGACTATCTGTGGGATATAATTACCATTTTAATGATATTGAAAACTTTACTGTGCATACTGTTAAAGAATAGCATAAGAGCAATAAGTATCAACTTACAAATCTAACTGCCTTTGTTAAAAACGTACTCTTTCAATGGCCACTTTCCAAGATAGCCACAACCTTGATTCTCCTTCTCCATCCCTTCCAAAACCTATAACCCTCTTCTGACATATCTTCATATACCTCAAATCATCCCACTTTGTTGTCCCCTCTGTTCCCATCTAAATTTATCATGCAACTCTTGTTAACCCAATCAGCATCATGACTGTACCAGCGCATTAGAGATTTTTTGACAATGCGCTATATAAATTCACTTTTACTTACTTACTTACTTACTTACTTACTGTACATGTCCAAACCACCTCAGTTTACCTTGCTTATCAACAGACTGTTTTGTATCTCAACAATTCTCTGAACACTATACTTTTCTACCTTTCTTTCAGCATAAACCCATATCTTAATCTGATCATACTTATTTCCATTCCATCTAACTTATGTTCCACTTCCAAACCAAAATATGGTTTCAAAACAGCAACAAATGCAACTGCTTAATGAAAACATTTGCACTTAAGTTCCAAAAAGTAGCACAAGCTTGTGCATACCTGTCATAACTGCCAAAGACAATGGACTGTCCGCCTGGTGAACAGATAGCATTGGTGAACTCATGTTCATCCTCACGGCTATAGTCAAACTGCTGCTGAATCCGACCATCGCGGCCATATGCAAACACTTTCTTGTCACATCCTGCAGCCATGAATGAGTTCGTTGCCCACGCCAATGCATATGGTGGACATATGTGCTGGCAAACTTTTCCCTAAAATTACATAATATTATCTATACAACACATTTTATTAAGTAAATGGTAACCAAAGGACAGAACAGTGTTTTTATCTATGGGAAAGAATTAGTAAGACTTAACAGTGATTGTGTGTGAGCCAGATTTGTTGGAGTTACTTCAAAACACAATGGGTCTAATTTTCACAAAACATATACAATGACAGACCATAAAATACATTTATATAACATAGGAACCTGCATTAAGCTTAAATTTTTTTAATGTAATTTTCTAAATGGCTGAAATACAATACAACTTAAGCACATCCAATTAATTTTATTCATCATTTGCTAGTACTTACTTGTGTTTCACCAGTTCCTTCATCTTCAAGAAAATACCGAACAATGGAACCATCCGCATATCCAGACAGTATGCCCTTACCAGATGGACTACAGAAACACACATACAAACAGATGGTATGAGCCACAAAATGTAAAAATTAACAAAATCTGTGCTAAGAAATGGTTGGCATAACTGCACACAAATTTACACAGCATGATAAGGCAAGAAAAAATCATTCAGGAGCATCTGCAACGTGTATGTTACCTGGCAGCAAGCGATACCACATAAGAGTTTGCATTGTACAGTGTGGATGACTTGTTAGACTTCACATTAGCAATGCGCACCTTCACAGACACACGTGACAACAAACAAAACTGAAAACTGAATTCAGACAGAGGTTAACAAACAAAAGAACAGCCAAGCTCATCAGTTAAAGTGATAATTACTCAACTGGCAGATTAAAGCTCAATTCATACTGTCAACTGTTTGTCATTAGTTGCATCAAAGCTGCTTCCATGCCAACTTTACACACATGCACAGCTGAAATCTTGCATGGGAGGACTGCATAATGCTACAAGCTGTCTTTCACAGTCAAATCTTCAAAACACAGACAAGTAAGCAACCAAATAGCAGAATGGATAAATACGACTGTATGTTTACCCAGATCATACGCTACCGCAATGCTACAAAAGAGAAGTACTTGTCATTACCCTGCCATCAGCAGTGCCAAAGATTATATGCTGATCTGGAGGCCAGATAAGGCATGTAACAGCACTCTGCTGAACAAACTTGTTGCATATTGTCTTTTTGTCACTCCTGAAGAAAACACACAGCCGCTTGTACAGCATTTGCTTGGACTGTTTCTTCTTAGCAACTAGGATTTTGATTTTATTGTATTCCTTATTTTTTCGTTTCTGGGCCATGTGCTAGATTAAGCTGGCCATCTCGTCAGCTTTTGAGCGCACGTTAATCTACCATATCGTATCGTATCATCTCTGTTTTAATGGCGGTTTTCACGTGAACCTGGGATAGATGATTTCCATAGGTTTCTTTCATTCTTTGCTTCAGAACTAATGGAGGTTTGTTATGGACCAGACGGCATTCTCGTCACCCAATACACAGCATTAAAGCACTGAAAAAACTCAAAGCACTAACCCACACCAGAGAAAAAACTAACCCACTGGCCTTATCATCTGGACTCCTGAAGAAAGGGATATTGCTCCCTTTATGCCAGCTCTCTGATGCCAATCTGCTTGTACACAATGGCTTTACAGCCATTTTCCATATAAACCCGGGAAAGCCAGCTGCTCCTTAAGTTTCTTCCCCCAAAACAGGTTTTTCCTCCCAGGACAGATCAAAATAAAAATACCCAGTGATCTCCAATCTTGTAGACAAACACAATGTCACCTTTTTGTCTGATGGCAATTTTGGTTGAATCTGGAGAAAATGCCATACCTTTAACCATACAGCTCTTCTTGCCATCATCCCATCATATGTTCCTTTGGCATTCTCTCAGACTCCTTCTACCTCCATCGCTGTACCACGTTTGATGCAGTCAGTATCATATTCATGTTCATCACATCAAACCATCTGAGTCGACCTTTCCTAATCACTAGGCTGACTGGTTTTAACTAAATATCCCAACAAACTTCTCTGAGCTCTGCATTTTTCTTTCTTTCTTCTGGAGTAATCCCACATATCTATCTGATCATGCTCATTTCAGTTCTGACCAACTGCCCTGCTTGGACACTGCAACTAACTGAAATAAACTGTGCAACTGTAATGAAATTAGCATTATTAAATGAGTTTGATATCTCTAGAAACCACAATTGTCATCATTGCAATAGTAGCACCAACCATGCAATACACTATATATGACTATTGTTTGCTAAATCAATAAATGCCTGTGTTGTCGTCTGAATGTTGATATTAAGACTTCTCATAGTCTTGGTCATGGTCACAAACATTTCGGTCTTGGTCCTGAGCCTCTTGTTCTTAGTGTTCTCTGGGTATGCGATCAACTAACCATACCTGGTCAACATCTAGGAGGCCAACTTAGCACATGCAGTTATTTTCAAGAGATCTTTGAACAGTTGTTCAGTGGTGGGTCTTCGTCACCAGTCTTATCCACATACTGTCAATGCTGGGCACTTTGTTATCACGTTCACCAATGCTTTGGTTTTGAAATACCAAAGAGTGTTTAATGTACAGCAATATTGCTGCACAATTCCCTTAACCAACAAGGCCGTGTATTCATCTTTTGTTTGGTGCGTTTGGTGCTATTTATTTGGTGCTTTGTTTATTAAGCTACAATATGTTAGCAGTATTGATCGATTTTGCAAGTAAACTGTTCTGTCATCAACCTCTTGTCATTCAGTCAATATCAGAACTCATCAATGACTATCTACAGATGAGACCTGCACCTACAAGCAAGAGGCACTATTAATTATGCAGCTTATGTTAATTCATGAAACTGAGGGAACTTGTTACTAACTGTAATTGTGTAACCTGTATGGTTATCTGTTACTCACTTGCAAATAATTTGCATTTCAAATTTTCAAACCACTCTGCATAATGGTCTTGGTCTAGGTTTCGGTCTCAAACATATTCATGTTGACATTTTGGTTTCATCCATAGCAGACAGATGCTTAGTGGAATGAACAGCAAACACACACTTATGAAAATTAATAAACTTACCAATGCACAGTATGAAAATTACCAAATCACAACACATCATAAACATACCAGTCATCTCCAATCTTGTAGACAAACACAATGTCATCTGTTTGTCCGATCGCAATTTTGGTTGAATCTGGTGAAAATGCCATACCTTTAACCATATAGCTCTTTTTGCCAAACTATCACACATCAGCCATTAAAGATGCAGATAAACAATAATCACTGTTCAGTTTCATATCCATTTAAAAGAGCAGCAAATTTATCGCAACAATCAACAGGCTCAATTATACTAAACACAAACTTTTCTTGCATTTTGACAAAGAAGATAATACATAGCTCCATTGTTCACTGTCAACCATGGTCTGTGGAGTTCAGTGCTCTCTACCTACATACAGGGAGGCTATGTTACAAACAACCAAGTAATGCATTTTCATGGTGTGATTGGTGGCCTAACCAATAGTATTGTTAGGACCACCAAACTTACACCGCCATTGCAGTGGTTGGCTACCACTGAACCAATACTGCCATCGCAGTGTTTTACAGTGTTCTCGGCGATCTTTCTGGGCGCTCTTTCCTAAAAACTGCCCCTCACTATTCCGCAGAGCAGCGATAGTCATGTAGTTGCCACGTCATTTCATCCCGTGTGAATGCACGGTGAGTCAGCGACACCGCCTGGCCGCCACCCACGCGTCCTCTTCCCCACTCGTAAATGACACAACAGCTTCAATTCTCTGTCGCATCACAGACCGCCTTTGCTTGCAGCCCATACAACATGTAATGTAAGAAAGGTGCATCCTGTGTGTCAGTAATAATTTGTTAACCTTCATTAATTATAAAGCTTTGTAACCTTTAGAAGATTGGTTGTCAATCTGTGAAGTAAGTATTATTAATTATACCTGCAGTGCAGATTGCGTTCATTTAGGGTGTAATCACAGGGCAGACCTGACTTAACGCGACTCAGTTAACCATTTAAGTTGAATAGAGTAAAGTCGGATCGGGCACTGTGCTCATGGCTATAGACTATAGCGGAGTAGCAGCAACGTAATCTTGTACCTAGGACTACTACTGCAATCAGTCGACTTATTAGCAATGGCGGTGGTCGTTGGTGTGTGCATTGTAATATGAGGCGTGAAGGTAAGGGAACAAGAGTGAGACAGATTGACCGGCAATGCATGGTGCATACTGCATGCCCATAAAGGCCAGGCAGCATAACACATCTAGATAAATGAACTACATGTGCAAGTTTACAGCACAACAGAAACGGCCAGCGGTTAGTGGCTATCTGAATATGATTAACAACCCTAGCTTTGATACCTACCGATATTTGCCACCGGCACCAGCACCATGATGGCATGTTAAAATAACACTGCTATCGACTGAGTTGCAAATTCCTGCCACCGTGACAACACTACTAACCAAAGCAATCAATTACTAAGAAAGCATCATATGGTTGTTCATTAAAAATGCTCTTAATGAATGTGGAGAACACAGATTACGTTGACTGTACAATCTCTACAAACCTTCGGATCAGCTGGCTTTGTAGCAAATTTGTCTCTTCGTTCTCCATGTTCATCATACAACAGCACAACTCGATCGTAAGTGCAAACTGCCATCTTGTTGTTGTTTGGTGACCATGCCAAACAACATATTTTTGCTGCACCTTCCTGTCAACAAAAAAATTACCTTCATAATATCATAAGTATTGAAAAGTAGCTAAGGCGACTGACTGGTATGGGATAACGTTACAGCCGGCTACTATGTTATTTATCGTAACAATAGCCAGTGATGGTCACGATTGATATAACACATCAGGGAATTCCAGTTAATGAGACTGCAGATTGTTTGGCAAAACAAACTTCATTGGAAATTTATAAAGGACAGTTATCAGCAACATGTTTTGTCACTTATAACGATGCAGTCAGAATTGCAGCTGATATTGCAAAAAAATCATGGCAACAGAAGTGGGATCTAGATGTTTATGGACATTATACCAGACAGTTAATTCCAGAAGTTGGAACTAGAGTTTGTTTTCCTGAGAAGAGAAATATTGGAATATCTTACTGTCATTTGCTATTGCATGACACTATGCTGCGTGATGACTGTTTCAGAACTGGTACTTCTGACACTTCTGTCTGTGAATGTGGTTTGGAAAGAAAAACTGCTGCTCATTTTCTACTTTATTGTAATAGATTTCAGGAAGCCAGGAATTTACTCAAAAATACTGTAACTGAGATTTCTGATTTATCAGGACGAAAGAAAAGGTTACGTTTATCTGAAGCTCTATTATTGGCACCAATTAGTAATGATGTTACAAGCAAGGAAAAGAAGTTTATAAAGGAAGCATTGTTTGGATTTATTGCTGAAACAGGAATCAAGCTCTAGCTCACAGCTATCACACTGTTTAACATTTCATGCCAGTTTCATGTCTCATTACTGTGAATGTTTTTACAACTGTGTTCTTACAATGTGAAGTTACCAAGTGTTTTAACTATGCAAGTTTTTACTCAGTTGGAAGTAGGCACTCAGAAACCATTATGAAGATATTGAAAAAGAAAATGAGGCAGATGGATTTCGTAGATTTTGTGGATTTCGGTTTCTAGGCAGACCGGAATAAAGATATATCTTGTGATCTTCTTCGCAGAAGTGTAGCAAGTCATTAATACATATTAGGAATAGAATTAGACCTAAAATACTTCCTTGTGGAATACCACTGTCAACTGAAAACCATCGTGCAGTGTTAACTGTTAATTGATTTTCGTCAAAGAGTAAGACGTAGACTTAGACAGAATTTACGAGTGCACGTCAAAGCCTCCATACCCGTCTCTTTTAGACACTTTACAGTATAAACTGCAAAAAATTCCCCATGCATTACTTCGCAGCGACTACTACCTGAGGTGGTAACAGTGTGCGTAAGTGTTTAAGTTGCATATCAACGATAAAAACACTAAGAAATACTAACACACAACACTAAATCAGTAGCGACCAATAGTTAGCGTCCTTCGCTACGCAGGAATGAATTTCCGGTTAAGTTCCCACAAACATTTCAGTATGTAAAATATTATATATACCGTTACTACTACGGTACTACCCAAGGAGCTTACTACCATGGTGGAAGAAGTACCTTTGTAAGGCTTTGTTATGTAGTGTAACATACGGAGCCCGCGAAGGGACGTGCAGACAAAAATTTTCTCTCGTGCGCACGAGGTAGCATCTCGTGGGAACGAGATAGCATCTCGTGGTGACGACTGACGAGATGCTATCTCGTTACCACGAGATGCTATGCACGAGTGCACGAACGACCCACCCCCTTTCCGACAGCGCAATTTCGACCAATATCGGCTCATAGTGCCTTAAACGTGATAGCTAGCGAAAAAAGTTCAATTAGCACTTATAGGAAGCCGACCACGCGCTTTACAACGAGCCATAGATGAACCGTGTACGTTACCCCTAAGTCCCCCAAAAGGTGGAACAAAAACGCGATATCGCGGTTTGTGCCAGTAAAATTCAACTTCTCTCGAAAAACGTCTGCTACAAAGTTTCTTTGTGTGAAAACTTCCAGCGGCAAAGTTGTAGCTACATCATTCCCCTATCCAACGGTCCATAAATCGGTTGCGGGCGACGTCCCCATCTACCTGAAATTGGCGTTCAAAGTGACGCATCCCTTCAGAAAACGCCGATTTCCAAAGCTTTCGCTTAATGGCGCTTCAGCCGTGAGTGACAGCTAGCACGGATACTTTCTGCGACAGAAATGTAGCCCAAAGCATCTAGTT
>Ga0209780_1002692_pt1 | contig 12784 bp, 7 predicted proteins | sample WorMetexBAHAMAS2_FD_187384 | JGI IMG/M metagenome (GOLD analysis project Ga0209780, IMG submission 187384) | Marine gutless worms symbiont microbial communities from Max Planck institute for Marine Microbiology, Germany - Inanidrilus exumae... | ecosystem: Host-associated > Annelida > Digestive... | reverse complement strand
TTCCGACGACGACAAGAGTTATCCGCCGACACAGAGGGAGCTCGGAGCCCAACTAGATGCGGCGCGGGAGCGAGAATCGGCGCTTCTGGTGGAGTTGCAAGCGACGAAACAACATCAGATAGTCATCTGTAGTCGTTTTAGCGAGCAAGCGATGCAGCACAAACAGCAGGAAGCCAGGATGACCGAAAAGGACGGTCAACTGTGTCGGCAGATCGAACTGCTGAGAGCGGAACTTGTGAAGCTGGGCCAGAATGAACGAGACCTGAGGAGTAGGGTAGATTGTGAGGTGCTGAAGAACAGCGAGCTGGAAAGAAAGATAGCGGCGCAAGAGCAGCGCCTCGAGAAGGCGTCGTACCGGAAGTCGGAGCTGGAAACGCGAGCCGAGGAGCTGCAAGGCCAGATAAACGCCGGAGAGCTGCGTCGGCAAGATCTGGAAGAACGGCTGAAGACGGAGACGAAGTGGAGACGAAACGCGGAAGTGGAGTCGCGCGAACGACGTCATCAGAACGAAGATCTGATGTCACTGTTGGAAGACGAGCGGCGGAAAGCGGAGAGAAAGTATGAAGAGCTACAGGTCAGAGCGACTACGTTGCTGATAAACGCCAAACGTCAAGCTCGACAGGAAGTTTACTCTGCAGGAAGCGAAAACGAAGTTCGTTCGACAAGCGGAGAAAAGTAATTAAACAGTCGAAATACCGTTTTGGAGGGAAATGTCATAGTAATATTTTGTTACGCAGTAATGCAAGTAGTATTGTCAGTCTGTTGTGGCTCTTACTGGCCTACAGAGTATTCATAATGAGTAATTGTTTTGTGTCAAAGAACTTGTTCTGGTTGTACTACAGGTTTGATGGTCAACGGTAACTAAAGCGTAACGCATTTTACTGTGCATAATTCAATCGCTGACTGCAGCGTACTTTTGTAGGCCTATTTTTCTATTATTACCGACGGTGGTAAAGTAGTAAAGTATACGTCGATTTGTATAGCGCATCGTCGTAACTACCTCTAATGCGCTCACACATTGAGCACACAGTTTTACCTGCAAATTACATCATGCCTGCCTTTACTCCCCAGCCACAGAGCATCACAGCCATTTGGCTGGTACTCATTTTACCGTCCCATGTAGGGTAGAAGGCTGAGTCGACCTGGGTGGTTGGTTACATACCGAAATAAAGTGCCGCCTCCGGGAGTCGAGCCCCGACACGGTCACCCATCTCAGTACTAACCGGGCTCAGCGTAGGTTAACTTCGTTGATCGAGACCAACGACGCTGTACGTTTGTGTGTTTGTTTTTTTTACACGAAACTGTTTTACTTTATAATAGATATTCGAGTGTGCTGAAGAGATCCTATTAGTCACCACGCAGTACCGCTAATGCGACGGAAACTAATGGCGAACTGCCGGCGGTGCATGTTCGGTCGCGCTAGCGCGGCGAAGACGACGCACGCGGCCAAATAAGCTTAATTTACGTCAACACCGGCGGATCACCGACATCAGCCACGCACTCCTTTGAAACCAATAAACCCTTTAGCTTATGCGACCACAACAAAGTCGAAACAATTTCGCGAGGTGTATGAAGTTATAATTGTAATTTAGTAACTGACTCGATGCCTCCCTAATTTATCTTCGAAGAAGCATTCGTGAACTATGTTGCTTGTTTGGAACGTCTGCAAACAGTAAATGCAACGTATCGCAAGATTTTTGCGTATCGAGAATGAGAAATATTTAAGGTTCAAAGCGACGCAGACCAGAAATACAGTATTACTGTCTCATTCGATATGAATAAATATGGTTCATGACCTCCGGCACTATTGGCGGGGGTACATTTTCGCTGCTGTTTATCTGTTTATCAGTTTAATTGTCAGCAGGATAACGCAAAAAGTTACCAACGGATTTCCGTAAAATTTGGACAGGTTTGCTCTATAAATCTTTATTCATTAACAAGTGGTAGAATCAAACAAGAAAACAAAAATAAAACTTAAGCTTAATAACATGCGATACCTCCTTAATTTGTCTTCGACGAAGAAACACCCGTGAACTCGGTTGCTTGTTCGGAACATTTCCAAACAGTAAATATAAATATTTAAGTATAATAGCAGCGAACTATGCAGATCTACACAGAGAACAGTGAACTCACATATGTTATAATCATATTGCATTTTATGTCAGAGTTATTTACTTTATCCAAATAATTGAAACGAGCCAAGTTGACTTGTAACTAAACTGCTCCTGGCAACATTTAACAATCTTCATGTTGCTAGTACCAAACAGTTTCATGAAAATCTATTTAGAACAAAATCAATTGACAATATTTGTGTTTTGGTCAGTGGACAGGCCACGAGACCGTATAGCAACATGGGCATACATTTGGATTTTATTAATCGCAGTGTGGCATCCTCAGACGTCGATCTTCCAACCTTGCCAAAATCAGCATTAGCAGCCCTATAAAAGGAACCCACAGCACCGTCTATCTATGCCATGGACCAGAGAAGCGTTGATTAAATTTCGGAAATTATCTGGAACGTTGCAACTGCTCACTCCACAGGATAGCTGAATTGGCAGGACTGGAAAATGACGGAGTAGAACAAGAGCAAACGTATGCATTCAAAGTTATACGGGTATTATTTGCACGTAAGTAAGCAGCAAGCACGTTGTTTCAGTGAAAGACGGCGATGAGTAGAGCAACGATGAAACAAAGTTTTCTCCCACCACCGCCATGGCAGACTTCGAAGAGGCAACCGCTGCAGCCTTTCGATCCGTGTTCGGCCATGTAGCTATTTCCGGCTGCTGGTTCCACTTCACCCAGGCAGTTCATGCAACTATGTTCATTTCTTGCGTAAATTTTGAGGACAAAAATCGGACACAACCCAGCAGAGAAAAAAGCGAAAAAATCAAACCCAATCCGATCCTACCCAGCCAAACTCGACCCATGGGTACACCCAACCCATCCCTTCTACATCTCCAGTTGCAATGTATAGACCTAAAACTCGCCGTATGCGTCGATTTACTATCTTCTTCACCTATACCACTAATCATTACCTATCATGTGCGACGTTGTTCAGCCAACTGGCACAGACACCCAGCGCCGCTCAGTTCGGGGATTTCGTCGCTTCTGGCCTCGGATTCAGCGACAACTACTGTTACCACGGTGACCGCAGAACGCCCGTTGAATCGAATGCGATTAACGGTCGTTCGACTAACGTAGTGAAGACGCGACGTTTTGAACTGTCAGTACAGGATTATGCAGTCGTCGCCGGCGGCGAGTGTTTGTGAAGCGAACAGTGAAGACGGCGAAGTCGAGACACGCGCTGTGCTTTGTCATCGTCAACAACATCGTTGTCGACGTCGTCTTTAGACCGATGTCACGTCTGCGATTTTATCGCGCGATTTAGTCTCGCAACTTTATCGTGCGATAAAGTTGCGCGACAAAATCGCGAGATAAAACAGTAGGTGTGACATCGGTCTTAGTCAACGTGCCCTTGTCAGCATGACATCATTGCGACGTCATAAAGGCGAACTAACGTTCCGAATTAAACGTAAAAAATTATTCCCTTTTATAGAAATAACCATGCAGAAGATGAATGTCCGACTCTCCAGCGTCGACGTGGATGCATTCGCCACCTCGACGGCCTGCTGTGACCTTGACGTTTGACCTTTGACCTCCAGAATATAATCAGGTCTTCAGTAGGGGTAGTGAATATTCGTTGTAAGTTTTATCCAGATTGCTCAACCCATTCATGAGATATCGTGGTAACAAGAACTGCTCGGAAGAATGAACGAAAGAACGAACGGACAAACGAGGAGGACGAACATCGCGAAAATACAATGCCTTCGCCAACAGTGTCGGATGGCAAATGCATAGACATGCGTAACTTATTATTATTATAACATATAGCTGGAACAGTGCTAATGACGGATCCGGAAGAAAATGGGAATACATCCCTATCAGCAGTCCATTTACGTGTGTGTCATTTTAATGTTTCTGTTTGTTCCTTTTCAACCTATTTTTATTTTTTCCCGGGAGAATATCCCCAGACCTCCCAAAGGTTCGGTCGCAAGTTTGTAACTCCGACTCATGAGCATAGTCCCACCGGCAAATCCTGAATCCGTACATCTCTAATGAGTGCTACCTACAACTTTATGTTATCTCACGCAAAACAAAAATCTTAGCTGTCGCAGAAAAAACTTCGCCATGCTCCGCAGTGTGTAAAAATTTCGTTGCGTGCAAGATGTCACAAAAGTTACCCAAGTGTAACGTTTAATACGCATTTTATGGAATGTTGTGTATACTGTATGCTTTAATTGTATAAAACCTAAACCTAAAATACCAAATGACCCTCAAAGGTCATTCATCGCCACCTACAGTGATGCACATCGCCACGAGTTTCTATAGGCCTAATCTGTCAGTACTAACCGTATCTCTAGAAAGCACTCTTTCCGAGATATTACCTCTTATCCGTAAAATTTGTTTTTCGATGACTAATCGCTTCATAGGGAAGACAGCTGGCTATGTGACAAAATCACTTGAAGTGTTGTTAGTTACGTGTTACTACAAGTTTCTATCAGGTCTACGTGGCCATAGTTATTGTGAGCACCCTAATGTCGCGTGGAAGCTGCGTGAATGCTGGCTGAGGCATTGGCAAGTAATTGCCGGCGATCGGTGCGGAGAATGGTTGCTGAGCCGGAGGGTCTATTACGGCGACGCGCAACAGTCGGCGAGCGTCTAGCGATGTCGGCGTGAATAGCGACGTCGGCGGAGACGCGATCAGTTCGTTACCACTCGCTCGGCGTCGGCAAACACCTGTCCGCCTCGGCCTAATTGGCGTAGTTGCCCGTTGTTGATCATTGTCGGCGTCGACACGTCGACCGCAGCCTCCGCAACCGCCGAGCAGAAAGGCCTTCGCCGCCAAAAGAGACTCCCGATACTCGCCAGGCACTCACTAATGCCGCGCCACCCTCATCCTAGAGCTGGGCCCGATACGATACGAATGATTACACAAGAACATCATCATCATCATCATTATCATCATCATGGGATTTATAGTGCAGACGATTTAACGTGGTTTAACGTTACACCACCCAACTGACAATAATGCACGTTTTACAGAGAAACATAAAAATGAAATTACTCTAGGGTGATAATGGGGGAAGAAAGCGTTATAGAACACTTATACTTTATAAATCGCCGACTCTTCAAATATGTGTCAATTTTAACCTTAAAATTTAAAACTGGCATAAGTACAACACGGTCATTGTGCGTAAAATGTAGCAGTAGTAGTAGTTGTTGTTGTTGTTAGCATTTAATTGGATTTTAAAAATTTAACTTTATATCCAGTGACTGGTCATCCACAGTAAGCGGTAAACGTACGCTTGTGATTTCAAGTACTACAAATCGATTCGAACCAGGGGTGAGTGAAATAATTGCCATTCGCTTTGCCCAGCTCTACGGCAGGTGCGATCGCGAATCTGGTATCGTCGTCAACTCTTTAAAACCGGCGTCGTCGCGATCTTGTAAGACGATGCGACTTGTCATCAGGCAAACGATTATGCGAGACTACGGCTAGTTGACGATGCCTCGTTTTCAGAAGACTTCAACTATCAGTCATCTCCGTGACAACTTTACTCAGGTTACTTTCTCTCTATTTTTCTAAATTCAACTTTCTCATTTTACACGAGTAAATCAGCTCTGGCATCTTTTATCTGTATCGTTTATGCTGCATGACACGAAATTTCATTGCATTAATGTTTCTTTCTACTTCGTTTACTGTTTTAGGCGAACAAAAATATGAAAGTGCTGTACTTAGGATAACAATTTGAAACTAGAAAAATGTGCATTAGTACCAACATGCAGACCCACGGCAGGAGAATGTAAGCCGTTTTCCCTTTACAGCTAACCGTAACCGTAGATTAAGGTTATGATTAGAATTTGACCTTCGACTTTTTGACCTCAGGGTCAGTGCATGCCGAGGAACTGCCATGGACTACTGTTATGTCTACCGACGTTGGTGCTGATATCTCAAACCGTTTTCCTTCTAGAGCGCGGACAAACAGGCAAACAAACAGACAAACTGACAGGCGCAACTGAACGTTCTATCCCACGTCGGCGGCTATACAGCCGGCGTGGGTAATAAATAGTACATTTTCGTTGGTGTGCAAAATGAGTATTATTATCTTCTCTTCCGTTTTGTTTTCTGCTTTCTTAGCTTAACTTTGCATGCTCCTACGAGCGATGCCACACCTGCAATTTTATCTAGCGATTTTGTCGCGCAACTTTATTGCACGACAAAATCGCAAGTGTGACATGGCGCGTCGCACAACTTCTCAACAGTCGCGTAACTTTATTCCGATTAAAGCAGCCATCTATTCTGTGCAACTTTGTCGCGAAAATGCGGTGAACGCTGATTGGTCAATTCTTGTTTACACTTGCGATTTTGTCGCGCGATAAAGTTGCGCGACAAAATCGCGCGATAAACTGCAGGTGTGACATCCATCTAAAATTCATGTCACGACATTCCCCCATACCGTTATTGCTTTTCATTTATTCCTAAATTAATTTATCAGCAATGTAAACACAAGTCAGTGTAAACATTCACACACGAACATTTTTATATTATTAATGTTATTACCATCAATAACTGCCTTTTGTCGGTCTTGACACTTGATGAAAATAAGCTTACTGTCTCTTGTCCGGCTGTCATTGTTCCCAGAAAGGCACAAACGGTATTCTAAATTTTATCTGTTCCAAAGACTACATTTATTCATACAAGTAGCCAATTAGTCTTTGGGTTTGGGTTATGAGACACAAATCAAGTGATAAAAATTTTAAGAAAGTCATTAGTTTTATTACAATAAATTACTAGCAACTTTACACAACTGTAATTAATGACGACTAACGGATTGAAATACAAATTGTTTGTATAATGTAGTTTATTATCTAAAAGAAAATGTATAAATTTTTGAAATTACGCAAGCTTAAACTCCCATAAAAGTCCTCGTTATGTCAGTGAATAATTTTTACGGAATTCATACAAGATGTTTCGCACAATACGACTGCCACAAATTTAGTTTTGTTTATGCTATCTATCTCGCTTTGTCTATCGACTTTCTACTTTTTGGTATTTGTTTTTATCGTAATTTTGAAAAGCGTTCTAGGTATATAGTCACCACCTACACCGCTAATTGTTGTAAATTTCACTATTTTGATTATCTTTATTTACTGAAATAAAAAGAACCGTTAGCAAAGAAAGAAAAAGAAAATTTAACTACATGTAACTTAACTGGATAATAGGCTAATTGTGACAATTAACATAAACAACGATTAACACGCAAGCCAAAGTATTTTACACAATCTTTCTAATTTTCAAGTTATGTGAATTCAACGAACTTAGATACTGAATGTTGTACCTCCACGTTGATGCCGTTTTAAAGGCTTAAAATTTTTTCATTGGAATCTCTTCACTGGCCAGCAGTAAATGAACAAATTTGAGAAACACCTCTCTTTATAAGTATTACTTCGACCACAGCATGGGTGCGAAGTATTGCGATGAGCGTGTGTATGTCTGTACGTAAGTCTGTATGTTTGTCCGCTCGCTTATCTTGAAAACCATGTGCACGACATTGTTATCTGTGGCTACGACTCGGTCCTCCTCTGACAACAGTGCAATACGTTATGTGCTTCCGGTTTTATGGATGACTTAATTTTTACATGGACCCTAGGAGGATAGTGTATAAGTCCCGTATTAGTATTATTACAGTTTAATTGTAAATTGGCTGAAACGGAGACAATAATGATTTGCAAACTTTTAACGTAGGCCTAAACTGTGCGAGCTCCCGACCTTTGCGACTAGTCAATTACGTCGTGTTCGGTAACCAATTGCATAGTCGCAAAGGTGTCGGCATCTCGTGACTACGTCACTTCCAATAAGTCGTCGGCATCACCGTCGTTAGCAACAGCAGGAGAAGAGACTAGCGACACCTGGCGAGTGGAGACGAACTAGCGGTGCGCCGGCGCTGCGCGTTCTTTTAGTCTACGCGATGGTTTTCGATGCACGTAGACAAAGAAGGCGCAGCGCCGATGCGTCGCGCTGCTGCTGCAACAACGTGCGAACCGTGACATTCAACCCGCAGACTGAAAACGAGCGACAACAGGCAATGTCAGACCACGAAATTCGAAATAAGAAATGCTCTCGGTCTGATATTGCCTGCTGTCGCATCGAATTAGCAATATCAGTCGCCGGCAAACATGGCACTGGAAAACTAGAATAAGCCAGCATCCACAAGAGCGCCATGATCCACATGATCCACGACGGCACTGTTTTTCGTCTTTTGACCTTTGACCATTCGACCCAAAATAAATGGGTGTTCGGGACTCACGACTAAAAATTTCTGTCAAGTTTGGTGATCAGTTTTTGAGATATCATGTGGAAAACAGAGTAACAGACATACAAGCAGACAGACACATACGGTAAACGCCGGTTGAAAAAAACCCCTACCCACCCCACCAGCATGGCCAAAACTCAAATGCGGCTCTACTCTGATGTAATGTAAATGTTACGCTATTTACTTCCAGTTTTGTGGACGACGCTATATTTTGGGGTAACCAAACAACCTCGCAGCACTGACGAAGGAACATGTCGTCGGAGACTCAAGTCTGACGAAACGGTCGCTTCAACAGGACGAACATGGTCACTGGCGACCGCAGTGTCAGCTTCGGACTGCAGAATTGGTAGACCGCCACCAAGTCGAGAGAGACCAGAAAATACAGCAAATGTTTTGAAAATCTCCAATTCGATCCGTCAATGTTCGCCCTCCATTCTTCAGTCGGTCAAATTCCAGTCCGATTTGATATCATTCTTCGGTGCTGCATTTTCAAATAATGCATTTTCACCCCACCCCCCTACTCTGTCATTCCAGTTTTGTTTTGAATGATGCCATATTTTCACATAATGGAGCGAATGGGTCAGAATCAAAGACGATGCGTATGTTTGGAGTTCTTCAGGTGGCGCCATTGTCGGCGAAGTTGCTGTGTACGATTGCAGGCTTATTTTGTAGTTATAATCTGATCTGTCAAAATTCTATGAAATAACCAGCATATCGGCTTACATAATTAACTAAATGAAGAGTTAAAACATTCATGTCGTAGTCTAACAGTAATCCTTGTTGTATGTTCGAAATAATTTCATTAACAATCTATCTATAGCAAGAACACGCTATCTAAAAGTCTGTCTTTTGAGTAGACAGACTTCAAGATTATACAATAATACGGTTATAGATTTGCCTTTCATAAGTTGAAGAAGTTATCTCGCAGCATTTTTTCGGAAACAGTTGGCTGATCGACGGAAGGAATGCTTGGCATAATTAAGACAACATTTGAAATGCGTAGCCCGCCACAAAATGCACACCAAGACATTTTCACATTATCAAACCATGGTAGCACGAATTGGATAGGCCCTACCGTTGAATTACACTAACACAGTGGGCTTCACAGCCGGAATGGACGAAAGACGCTCGACGTTCAGTCTTACACAAACCCTGGTACAAGTCCACAAGATCGACAGTGCGACGACGAAAATATGAAATCACGTGGTAGTTTGTATTTTGTAGTATGGGCTTTTATTATTATTTTGAATGAGGCATCAGTCGATTAATACAGAAAAAAGTCTAGCTTAGATCTAAATTTTCCAATCGGTTACTATCTCTCACACTAATTAACCTTAAGCGACAAACTGAGATCAATCATCACTATACATTGCAGATGCGCCTGTCAAGCTAGCGGTGCTGTCAACTCTTTAAAATGGCGTCGTTGTAATCTTGTAAGACGATGCGTCTTGTCATCAGGCCAGTGATTAGGTGAAACTACCGATACAAAATGGCGACGACCACGTGATACCGGTAGCAATAAAGACGCGACAATTTTCCACCGAAATATTGTTATTATGTTTTTCTTGTTCGAAAATCGCACTTTTACATCACACACTTGTTGCTTTGCGATGTAAATCAAAATAAACGACAGAGAACAACGTCAACTACGTGCGGTGGCGTATTTAGGGCGGTAATTCTTTAGGGCAGGCCCCTTAATTGCTCTTAAAAAGTCACATTCGAAAGTCGTGTCCAGTGGACGGACATGAAGGAATTACGACATTTGAATTTAAGAAAGTGTGGGTGGGCGCCCCTCTCAAACTCTAAATACACTACTGACTGCGAGCAAGGCGATGACTGTTATTTACAATTTCGTGTCGGCTGGGCAGCAGGGCCTCTGCCATCGACGCGGCACCGATCGATCGCTGCTAACGGCGAAAAAACAACCCAAACTAAGAAACTATGCACAACATACCAAGGGAGGTCCAAACGCTGCGTTTTTATCGTAGTTCGAGATCCGTCGTCAACAAGTATGTCCGTCTTTCTAATACTCGGACGGAAATGTACGCTGGTCGCGTCGCGTGCTGCCCCCTGGTGAATCACGTTGAGTATGCGCCGGGCGCGGTTAGTTAGGAAAAAACGGGACACTCTATTAACGTTAGAAAAAACAGACGAACAAACAGACGGACCGACGGACGCCAGACCGTTACATAACGCTTTCCGTTAGACGCGGTCAGCATAACAATTTACAGAATTCTAATTCATCGTTATTGTTCTTGCATAATATTGTCAGACTATACTGACAGCAGCGCAGTACGATCGACCGATCAATACACTGCAAAGTGTTTTGCCAGTGCATTTAAAGCCGCCTGAACAACTAACATAGCTGTTTAAATTAAACTAAATACGTCGCTGTGCAAACCCGACTTCGTTTACGTTAATGTAAGTAAGTAAGTAAAAAGGTAAAGGCTTCCCATACCGAGCGTTGGGCCCAAAGCTGATCCCGGTGTACAGGCAGCCAGCCCGCAGATGACTACAAGTCATACACCCGGCGGTAGGCTGCCATTACTTTCCGCCAAACCTGCGGTTACCTTTCCAGCCGCAGAGCATCACCGTCCCTTGGCCGGTACCAAGTTATACTGCTTGGTGACAGAGGCACATAAGTGTGAACAACGTGCCCAAGGTTGTTACGCAGCTTTGCCCCGAGTAGGATTTGAACCCGCGACCTGTTGATCGCAATTCCAACGCTCTACCCGTAGCGCCACCGCGCCACCTAGTAAGTAAGTAAGTAAGTAAGTAATAAAATTTTATTCAGCGCCATAATCATTCGAATGAATCAGCGGTATTAAAAGCAGACTGGTAGGCCTACAGATGGGTTTTAAGATGTATTCAGAAAGTATTTAAAGTCTCTGAGATGAACAAAAAGTGGAAGGGAGAGAACTTGTGACGATAGTCCGCATATTAGCCTACTAGCTACAAACTACAAACTTGAACTTGACCTGGAGTTAAACCAGGCAGCAAAATTCATACCAGCATTCTTGTCCCATCATCTTACCATATAGGCCTAGGCTAGTGCCGCTGCTCGAAATCGTTGCTATTTCTAGGCGTTTTATACTATGATATACATATATGGTGTAGTGAGGCATCTGTAGAATTTGACCGTTACACGGTCCACACTCTTTTTAGTTATCGTGGTCACAGACAGACAGACAGACACACACACACAGACAGACACACAAACCAACGCCGGTAAAACATTATTACATTATGAGGCAAAACACTTGTCCCATCATCATCCCATGCACGCAACACTTACATAATTTTCCACGCTTTCGCGGGGAAAATTATGAAAGTGTTGCGTGCAACTTTGGTGCTGCCTTCTCGCGATTCAGAATGTACAAGTAACTTTAACTTTGTAATATGCACACAACCAAAAATATTTTCCTGCTGTAACCGTGATCTATAACCTTGAGCTTCGAGTAACCTAGAAAGCGAATGTAACCTACACTCAGCAAGACAAATATCTTGGTCAAAAGTCATATTATTCGAAAGTTATTGTCCGAATACTCACACGCGCACACAACCCGGACCGATAGCTCTACCTGGATCACTAAAGTGGTCGACAAAAATCTACGTTTTTGCAGTTGTAAAAGCAACGAAATTAAATGTCATGTATTCACGATCGAATAAAATGAACTGTTAATGTCTGGGCCGATATGTGCTAAGACGTCGACATATACTCAATGCAGCGACTAAGCCTACGAACTTCGATTAGCAACAAGCTAAAACAACAACGTGTCCATTTGCTAAAAGGCCGCATCGCCGACTTGTCGCCCCTCACGGCTGCAAAAGGATCTCCATCTAGTTCATTGGACCCCCAAGAGTCAACGCCCAACGGCATCTCGATCGGTTCAGCCGTTTTTTGCACAGTGCATTCGTGTGACCAACACACAGACAGACACAGTTCACTTTACATGCAAAATATGTAGCAAAAGACCGCATCGTATGCACTGAGTGCAGGCGATGCGGATTAAGAATGGTTTAAATAGTCTAGCCCAAACTCAGGGCGATCTGTGGATAGGCCTATCACTGTGAAAAAAAGGTCAATAACATAACCTCATGTCCGTTGCTTACAATAATTTGGCTGCTAGTGTTTGTTCGTGTAAAAAATTCGGAAATTATTTTAATAAAACCAGCTCGTAAAATGCGTTGACAAGATGGTAGATCTCGCCGGTAGAAAGAGAAGTGGTGTTGAATCGCAACGTATATTATATAATCTCATCGACGCCGGTACAGAAACGTCGTAGCCAGAGTGATGACGTGAGCGATATATGTGGTGACGTCACTAAAACTGCGGGCGCCGCTGTTATGCAGCGCTTCCTGAGTGGGATCTGCAAAGACACACAATCGACTAAGTATACAATAATAAT
>Ga0209780_1002691_pt1 | contig 12787 bp, 11 predicted proteins | sample WorMetexBAHAMAS2_FD_187384 | JGI IMG/M metagenome (GOLD analysis project Ga0209780, IMG submission 187384) | Marine gutless worms symbiont microbial communities from Max Planck institute for Marine Microbiology, Germany - Inanidrilus exumae... | ecosystem: Host-associated > Annelida > Digestive... | reverse complement strand
GTCCTCACCGGAAAATTTCAGCCTGAAGTGGTAATTTGGCAGACGTTGAAGATATACTTTTGGGAAATAGTGAATTCTCTGCCAGATTATTATTATGAAATTGGTAAGCCTTTTACTGCATTTAATGCTTCTTATAAATGCAAGTAATCTGGTGCTTGAAATTTTGAAACATGACAAAATCTGAGGGAGCAATTTGCCTTAGCGTCCCCCTCACTCCAAATTCTGGGGACTCGTCCCCCATGTTCCCCGTGATTTTCGCCCATGGCCAGTCGTGTTATGTCCCGTTAGTTTGGTACTGCAGTCCGGTCATGTTCCTGATATATTTGGCACAGGGATGACGATTCTTCTGTTGAGGAATCCTGCTCTAGATTGTAACCTATCACGCTTAAGCATTAGCGTGATATAACAGAGGAATGGGGGGCGATTTCCGCTAATCGACCGACGTAGCTGTCTACGCTCATCTTTGTTTGCATCACTTATACGTCACTGTCGCAGACAGGACAGGAATACAGCCTGTCGACATTATCGTTGTCAAAAGTCGTATAACCTAAGAGTGAGTTGGTAGAATTCTTAAGTGACATAAAGTGCCGCATTACTCTCGGCGACAGGTGCGGTTCTTGTGAATTTAGAAAAAATGGGTTTGGATGTGCAGGAGGATAGCCGAGTATCAAATCGGTTCATAATAGAAGCTTCGTGACACATATAGCATTTAACTAGTAGTGCAGTTGACGGTCGGTGTTCGGCGACCACCTGGTGCTGATGACCTACATGAAAACGATTTACAGCCGTGCATCAAAGTACTTAACCGGTGGTGATTAACTGTGGATGCGCGCCGGGAGATCGGCTACCGAAATAGCCGCTGTTTACATGCAATCAACCCTCCGCCCCGCCGTCTCCTCCGCAGCCGCAGCAGCAGCAGCAACAGGGCACAGCAGTGGTTGTAAAATTGGGGTACAAGTGGTGATGGGCCTTGGAGTTGTACCTCTCCCCAGCCCACTAGAGGATCTGGTACATGGTGCGTCGATAGCGGCATTCGGGGCAGAAACGCCAAAAAATTGTAAAATTTACACTAAAATCTGTGCATTTGTCAGAAGTCTGGAGATCAGTGATACGGACTGTTGGAGGACCAATGCGTTGTTGGTCTTGGAATCTCCGAAATTGCGGAAACCGGTAGCCGTGTTGTTTGCGCCTCTGAACAGCAGTCTGTCAGTCTGGATCAGCGTTGTCGCTTCGCGTTAACGAACATAAATGTCGGAGTACATCAACGTCGCTTGCGACGTGTAGCTCAAAACTTGTTATGTATTGCGTCGTTTGCTTGTAGATTCGAATCGTCGACTGCGGGTCCCACCAGCGGCTCAGCGGCTCAGCGGTGATGCATATAGAGCAACCGGTGGACTGGACTGGATGCCATTAATTCTTAAAGATTTCTCGACCGTATCATAATAATACGAGCTTCCATGCAAGATGAAAGTCGTTTCCAGTTTCGTGGCCCAGCTGGCCGACTGCGTTGTGTTACCGACTGTCTACTCTCAGCTCTGCCTGCCTGTCTGCGTAGCACAGACAGACAGGCAGAGCTGTGTGCGTTGCGTGATTAAATGGAGCCGTTTCTCTCGCTCTGTTGGTTTGATGTCGTAGTGGCTGATCAATTTGTCACGAGCGGCTATATGCATGGATTGAAACCAGTAAGAAACCAGCTAAATACAACGTTAAAAACTTAAAATATACGTCATAACGGTTTTCGTTTATGTCATTCGTTTTCAGGGAGTTAATTTTTCGACTCGAGTCTACGCCTCAGCCGAGTATTGGATTCACTTTACGGCGCGTTTTGGCGTTGTTCACGCTTCGGCTATAACTCAGCCGAAAGTGAACCGATTTGGACGAAATATGGAGCACTCTCAGTACGGCTTGAGCTATCAGCATCAAAGTCGGTTGACATATTGCATGGCAGAACTTCAGCATGCACTGACCCTGAGGTCAAAAGGTCAAAGGTCAAATCCTAACTCCAATCCCCATCTAGGGTTTCGGTTAGCTCTAATGGGCACCCGGCGTGGGTCTGCATGTTGACATGCATGACTGCATATTTCTCCAGTTATGTGGGAGATGAACACGACTTCGACAACAATTGATTATGTAAATGGCTATTTTGGTGCGAAAGTGCTCGATTGAGCACGTGCCCATAGTAATTTGATGTTCAAAATCCATAGGCCAATTTAACGATGATACGGGAGAAAGGTCATAATTTTAGCAAATAATATATCATTCCAATTGGGTGTAACCCACATTAATAGGCTATTTGAATACAACTGCAAAAATATGTACGCATTTTTTATTAAAATAAGGAAAAGTATGTTGGGCTCTGCCAATTTAAAGAGACTTCTTAGTGTTCTCCAACGATTGCTAAGTTATCTGGTAACTTTGGGGAACTTGAAAGGTTTTGGGGTTAATTTCTGCTGGTATAGAAAAGTGAAAATGTTGTAATTTTATTCGAAATTCATTTCCCGTACTTAAAAGTGTCCACACTACAAGCTGTGTCAGGTAACGCTGTAGTTTGCCCACCGCTAGGGACAATAATATTGCTCATAAACTTGAGAATTGACCCTGCCCTCACGCTCCGCAAATCGCTGAAACATGACCGGTCATGTCCGTATGACGTCATTCCTATTGCTGTTGCGGCTGCTGCGGCTGCTACAAACCGAATGTAGGCCTACTGACGTGTGCATGAGCAATGCCCTATCGCGTATGGCCTGCACAGGTGAAGCCTAGGCCTACCTGTTGATTGGTTCTCCTTCCAGCACTGTATAGGACTCTCTGTAGATTCACGTCATGGAGGTAAGTGTAAGAACCGGTCAACACTGGTTTCTAGCTGCTAGGCTAAATGACTTAAGGCACGCTTGCGGTCGTCATCTAACCCAAGTTTAATGAGAAACAAACAACTATCGGGCTAGTTTAGTTCAGTTCTTGATGACAGAGGTCAGTCACAAAAGCCCAAGTATATTACCGGTAATCATTGAAGCAAGCGGCTCAGCTTCGCAGACGGATTGCGCGACGCTCTGTGTCATACAAAAATCTCGTAAAGTAGGCCTACGCATAAGGCTATACGACTGTTGATAGTCTATGAAGTCTATTCGAATCCAGAAAAAACTGGGAAATTTTCAAAATTCACAGGAATTGTCACAGGGGAATGGGGATTTAGGAAAATCAATTAAGAATTCCCGCAAGGAATTTCAGGGCCGATGAATGCCCGGAAGGTCGAAAAAAATCATGCATGTCAAAGTTACCAAAGTCTTACTTATTTAACATAGATTGTCATTTTGTAAACATAAACAATCAGAGTGAAGGTGTCGGTTATTTGAGGTTGTTTAATGATAATGTACAATATTTGTTCACTATTTTCGTTTCTTGACAGGGCATATTAGTGTACGTGGTTTATAGTTGTATAATGGTTGACGAAATTTTGCAGTATATGAATGTTATCTCATGGAGACAACGGAAGCAGGCCTCTAAAGCCTTACCTCTGTATCCGAGAAGGCTGTTGCTATGTACACGAAGGCGTGTACTAAAATCTGCCGATTTTCTATATACACGAAGTCAGTTCTGGTCGCTGATTGGCTGTCGTGTACATAGTCAATGGGCAGCAAAGTGTACACGACAGTGTGATATATTTCATTCACCAGATGGCGATACGTAACGTAACCAAATTATTACCCCTAACAAGTCAAACTAAACTGACCCTAACCGTAACTAACCCTAACCGACACAGTAACCGTAATATTTTAAGCGCACTTCGTTGACACCCATAAAAAAGTTTTACTGTATCTATAAAAGGAATTTTTCTCGGAAGTGCGTAGCAGGGTTCGTGGGTGGGGCAATGTTTTGCACTACCCAGCAATTGCACTACCATTTGCTGATGTAGCTGTACTCAGCTCAGAAAACACCAGCGACAAGAAGTCGATAGTTCATACTTTATCATTAAAAGAGGGTTTTTTGTGGGGTACGGTATATATAACAAAAAGGCGCTAGGTTTTTTCGGGGCATAGCAGAAAGAAAGAAACAATAGAGTACGTATAAAGACGCCTGTTGGTTGCTGAGTGATTGGCTGTCGTGTACATAGTCAATAGGCAGCAAAGTGTACACGACTTCGGGTACATAGACACTCCCATCCGAGAAATAATGACAGAATAACATATTACTGATGTTATACTATAATAGGTGTTTTGACCACTCGTACCAGGTCAACTCGTACCCTGGCATGCAAGTCAACTTGTTTCAATGCTTCTTCATACTTTGTAGTGTTGTTACGACCACCGAACTTTCACCGCCACCGCGGTGGTTAGCTACCACCGAACCAACACCGCCATCGCGGTTTTTTACAGTGTGCTCGGTGGTTTTTCTGGCCGCTGTTTCCTGAAAACTGCCCCTCACTTTGGCAGTGTCATTTGATGCCTGCATGAACGTGAACGCACGGCGAGATCAGTGGGCAGCGATACCGCCTGCCCTTTCCCTGCACGTCCGCTTCCCTACTCGTAGACGACAGGACTGCCCGGACAGCAGCGACAGTCTAGGTACTGTACTTGTGCATTCCCCACCGTCGTGTGCAGTGAGCAATTAGCACTTTCCAGGACAACTGAACCATGACATCCACCGGTTTCCAATTCCTTGACACAATCCGATATTTGCCACCACCACAGGCACTGCCACTACGGTGGCATGTCAAAAAAACCCCGCCACCGACTGAGTTGCAAATTCATGCCACTGTAACAATACTAATACTTTGTGCCTTTAAATTTAGGTAGAATCTCCAGGAACGTTTTGCACTATTTCAGTCAGCTGTTTTTTTGTAATGCGGTGACCAAGCTACTGTGCAATAGGACTTACTAGTGAGTTAAATAGCTTCACCGTAACGTCAGTTTGAATACGTAGTAGATGGCAGCAAATGCCGAAATTGCATTTACTGAATGCTGATATGGCAGTAAGACAGTACAGACAATAAATGTTTATGTAAACAACTGACATAACAAGTAAGTCTAATGCAATATGAGTTGCCGTAAGTATGGGTACGAGTTGACCTAGGCACAGGTACGACTTGACTGTGGTACAGCTTGAATGGGTATGAGTTGACTTATGGACGGGTACGTCTTGACTAGGGTATGACTTGACCTGGGTACAAGTTGACTCGTAATCCTATAATACTACGGCTTCCGATGCCATGGAGATCTGCTTTATAATTGTACATCACATCACATCTTGATCAAACCAGAATTTATCTATGCGCTGTTTAAAGGTGCTAATTGTTTCTGCAGAAACTACATGATTGGATAAACTGTTCCATATGGGTATAACACAGTTAGTCAAAGTATATTTCCATAAGTCGTAATGACAGTGATGTCGAGCAAGTTTGTACTTGTTACCCCTAGTCTTAATGGAGTCTTCTAATAATTAATGAAATCAAAATGAGGAACACATGTCGGATCATACATTCCTTTAATTATTTTGAACAGTTCTATCATATCACCTTGATAATATCTATATTTAAGTGTAGGTAAATTTAAATTATTTAATCTATTACTGTAAGATTTGTTAGATATTTCTGGAATTAAGTTCGTAGCCCTTTTATGTACCATTCTAGTTTATCAGTGTTTGTTTTTCTAACAGTAGCTTGTATAATGGAAGTGTTGCGACGGTCGGACATAGTTACGTGCGAAAGAAATGTACGAGATGACTGTGACTGTAATGCAAAAAAGTGTTTGTTTATTTGTCTTTGACACTTATATTGCCAGCAACAGCATGGGCCTAGCATTACATGCTAACCAAGATGATGAATATATGCATATAGTATTAATGTATGTCTAGCTATTCAGTTGTTATTGTTGTAATGTTGCAACAGTTTAATACAAAAAAGATATTAGCGGGTAATTTTCGTTCTGTTCATTACTGCAGTTTCCGACATTTTTACATGTTATGATGTTATCATATTCAGTAAATCAGGTTAATTCACAAATATATTTGTAGCAGAAATTTGACTTTTTAATTTTTCAACTGGCTTGATTAATGAAATACCAGTATATGCACACTTCAATCAATCAATTTATTAATATACACACGTAAAACGTGCATCAAACTTTTTGCCTCTGATGGTACATATAGTCACCATACTTGGCACGGTGATAGTGGAGGTCATACCATTTTGCACCTAAAATCTTGTTGGTATTTGACATATAATTTCGCCGCCAAGGGCGCTGAAAATTTGGTGGGAAATGCACCTTTGAGGTAAAACCCACAACTTTAGAATCCCTTGTGCTTATCCCCAAATTTTAACAGTTAACTGACCGTGAAACTCCCATTAATGCTGAAATTTTAATAAAAATCATGCAAGGGACATGCCCCGGTGGGGCGTTTATATTCTAAGATTGGGTAAAATTTTTTAGTTTTTGGGTGCCACACACCATCCCTATACCAATGGGGGGAAATTTGGCATCTGCCGTGCCAATTTTCTCCCCAGTCCGTTCAAAGTGTTGTCCCTGCAGGGTGAAAAACCTCAAAATCACTCCCTGAGTAAGTAAAGTACTGGTGTATGTGCTGCGTGCATCCTGCCAGTGTTGTTAATTACCCACGCTAGCTGTATAGCCGCCGGCCTCGGTAGGGCGTTCAGTCACGTCTGTATGTCTGTTTGTCTGTCTGCACTCTAGAAGGAAAACGGCTTGAGCTATCAACACCAAACATAGTACATATATACTCCATAGCAGTCGCTTGGCATGCATTGACCCTAACGTCAAAATGTCACAGCCGTACCACCAAGTGCACCCGGCGTGGATACGCATGTTTGATTCGACTGCCCTATGTTTTCTAGTTCTACTTCTAGTTTTATTATTTTGGTTTCATCTGCAATTCTGTTTCTTATTTTAGTTCTGAAATAATTCCTGATTTTCATTTTCATTAGGTTAAAGCCACAATTTTGCTTCTGATTTTGTTTTGACTTAATGAGAATATCCCTGATTGCTAGTGTAATTATAGTGTATGATAACTTATACCGTCAGAATATTAGGATGTAAACATGTTTCTACAAGTTATTGCAGTGTTTGTGTGCATTGTCATTTCTTTGTTTAAGGCCATAATGACGTGGAAGGTATTATCTATGGTTGCCGTTGCCAGCATCGCAGCTCTTCTACACTACGAGATGGAAGAGGATATTCTCTATGTTGCAAAAGAAGTTGTGGTGCCTGTTACTCGAGCGAAAGCATTTCTGTTCATTGCTGATATGAGCAATTACAGACGTGTATGTCTTCATGCAAAGTTGATTTCTTATTATCTCTGCCAAACAGATGTTTCAAGGAATAATTGTGTAGTAGTTTCTAGTAGTTTTTTGTCAGTCTTTGAACCTTAATAGTCTAATTTTACTCACCCAGGTGGCTCCACTTGTAATTTTGACAATTTATATGATTGTTCGTGATCTTGGTGGCGGCTTGGCGTAGTGGTAGCGTCATTGGTCTCGATCAACGAGGTTAACCTACGCTTAGCCTGGTTAGTACTGGTATGGGTGACCGTGTCCGATTCCCGGAGGCGGCACTTTATTTCGGTATGTAGCCAACCACCCCGGTCGACTCAGCCTTCTACCCTCCGTGGGATGGTAAAATGAGTACCAGCCAAAGGGCAGTGATGCTTTGCGGCTGGGGAGTAAAGGCAGGCATGGTGTCATTTGCAGGTTAAACTGTGTGATCCATGTCTGAGCGCACTAGAGGTAGTACGACGATGCGCGATACAAATTGACGTATACTTTACTTTACTTTACTAGCAACATTTGAGGTTGATATGTTGGCATTTATTGCACTGTTGATGTACTCAGAAGGGATAGTGATGATGTTTTGCACAGTGGCATGTGGGCATCGATGACTTTGTTCCTGTCGACGATTCTGTCATGGGCATTGGCAAGGTTTTCACCGAAACTTCATATGTTGCTATCTACGGTTAGTTATCTACAACAACTAGTGACTGGTGCTTATTCGGTTAAGTTAACACATGCTCAACTAGATGGATTGCAGTGTATCTGGAGACACACTGCAATATAAGCTCAAAGATGGCGTTTCCCACCGGCGTACTCGAGAGGTGACATAACTGTTTACTTATTTACTGACGCAACGTTGCACAGCTGCCACGCTTACATCGGTTTGTTTACTTTTTCGTCATGACTCAGCAAGATGTCCACAGTGACCGTCAATGATTGCGGAAAATTAGTGTAGGTACGTTTCTTGTACGGAGTGTACAGGCCAGAGGAAAGAATTTGAATTGATTCTAATGCTAAAAATGGAAACTAGACATCCCGTAGAGGGATCATTTTGCCGTGAATTCATTGCAAAGTTATGACAGCCTGAAGTTGCAAGATCTGGAAATTTTGTGAGCAATTTTTGCGTTTTTTTTAAAAAAACGATCCGTCTTAAACTGTCGCTACTGCGAGGATTGCGCCCAAAATCCGCCAGGGCCACCCCCCCCACCACATTTGGCTCCCGCCATTCCAGATTTCGTCCAAATCGGTTCACTTTCGGCGTAGTTATTGCCGAATGCATTAAGACCGTTTTTGCGCTGTAAAGTGTTTGCAATATAGGCTCTTCGAGCCTATAATAAATGGTGCGAAGCTATACTGCAAGCAGACTGCTATGTCCATAATTTTCCGTAACTACAGCAGATGATAATGGCTGCTTGACCCACCAACAGTAAATGACAAAATGAAAAATTCTGTTGACAAGATTTATACACACTTGCCTATATACAAACAGTGCTGATTTTGCCCACACTACACTGAGCTAGCGCGGTGTTAGCTGTGGCCTGTCTGCCTATCTGTCACAAGCCAGTATTGTATGGAAACGAGTCAACAGATAGAGCTCATTTTTGTCATAGAGGCTTCCCTCGGCTTAGCCTACATTGTGTTGGAAGGGAATTTGAGTATCTCCAAAAATAAGGATACTTCCCTTTGGATCTTTGTCCGAAACTTACAAAAATTATGCATATGCCCGTCGGTCACCAGTTTATCACACTGAGCATACACCTTTGTGTACAACACAACACGATGGACATAACGCAGTACATTGTGTGGGTCTGTCTGTGGCAGCTGAGACTTGTATCACTTTGCTAGAGGTCTTAACTCGTGAATGCTTTCGTATTACTCTACAATGGCGTATCGTATGTGTGCAGGCAATGTATCAAATGCGTGTACGGTACTAGGCTACGAGCCGCCGCGTTTCCTTAGTTACACTTGTGATAACTGGCTGACTCGGCCGCGCATAGAGATTGAACTGAATATCAACGAAGACAACCCAAGATATCCTACGTCGGTCTTCTGGCGCGAGTTCTCACGACGGCGATCGTATTTTTTTAACGTGAGTTTAGATTATTCTGCATAAGATAACTACAGTATTATACTCAAGTCTATCACTCACAACCACCATTGTCACTGCCTCCGTTTTTATAGCAGTTTTCCACATGACACTGGTTTCCCCCTCATATCCTTTCTTTATATGTTCCAGAAGAAAATTTCTGAAAATGGCTGAAATGATCGAAATGCCGTTTGCAGGCTGGCTTGTGTGGACCCAAGGAAGCACGTATTAGATGGGGTGAAGGTCGGACGAATCCATTTGCTACTGCGAGGGGTGACAAGATGGCGATGTGGCCTTTCATCAAAATTCTTTGAGCACTTGTTGTTGTTGTTGCTATCTGAGAGGAGTGACGATTGTTTGAGAAGTGTTTTTATTCCTTTGCATGTTGCGATTGGCAGTATACACTCATGATTTTATGAGTATGTTCATGAGTAAAGTTTTAATTTTAGTTTTTATCTGCATGTATATATCTGTCTTCCCGTCCGTCTAGGTTGTTAGTGTTGTCTGACATTTTTGTCGAATAAAAGTGGTCATTATTGTTATTATTAATTGATGATGTCGTTAATGGCAGTTATGAGTCCATGTATCAGCCGTGGATTGATGTTGTTCATGTGCACTGGTTTGCAGTATTTGAGTTCGCACGTCGTTAGCTTCATTTACAGCTATATTCGACGACAGGCGTTGTTCTCCTTGCGGTTCCTGCTGCAGGACCAGCGATGATCGTTATGACAATGATGACAACGGTGAACATGATGATGGTGATGATGTGACCCAAATCACGGACACGAGTATTTACATGTTTATAAGCACATAGCCAATCACACGTCGTATTGTCTTGTCTGTATTATAGACCATTTTTGTGTCTTAATGTATTTTTTCAGTTGTTTTTTGCACACAACCTGGGTTATAGTAACTGGTAATGAAAATGCAGGAATAGTTTTTTTCATTGCATACTTTCTGTTGTTGCATATTTTTACAGCATATTTTCATCTACCTGTGTTTCAGGACATAATTATTTGTTTATCATTCCTGTTGGCAGCTATTTTTTGCTGCCGACTGACAGACGAGTAATGAAAGTATTAAGCTGTAGTGCACCGCAGTGGCCTCTGTTGCAGTAGTGTTAATGGAATCATTTATAACTTAGAGAACTTTCCAAATCTCCACATATATGTCATCTAGTGAATATCAGTAGATTGTGAACAGCCAACAAGCATCCCTATAAAAAGCCATCTAATCTCAAAAACGTTTTATCATTATTTATTTATTTATTATTTATTATAAAAATCGTACACGGAGTACAAATAGATTAGTACAAGTACATTAGTTCATTATACTGAGACTTCTTAAAGTTTCATCAGATCGATAGACAATGTGTGCAAGGCAAAGGCCACTTAGATATCACACATGGATATGTTTGCTTAATGCAAGAAAATGATATATTTTTATTCATAATTTTACTTATTATTCCACTGTAAGGGTGCTGCTGTTTACCCAGTTAAGTATCCAGATTTCTGCCATGATTTTTAAAATAAAATACTACTAATTTTTGGTCTGTGTTTGCATCTGTTATCAGTTCCAGGCAGTATTCTAATCTCCTAAGTACTTTTGACTTTAAAAAGTTTATTGTTTGACTTTGGGTCACATTGCTGCTTGGTATATGTAAACCATTTTATGCCATTTATATTTTGTGGCATTTTCGTTCTAGTTACTTAATAAACTGGATTTTAAGACCACATACAGGTACCCATGTAATAATTGCATCTGGGTACAAATTTCCTATTGTTTAGTATTGGTCTTTATTGACTAATACTAATAATTTACTGGTGGTGTATGATTACTGCACCAGCTGGTAATAGCAGTGTACACAGCCATCTGATGGATGAAGCTAGGACCACATTAAGTGAATACTAAGTCATGTATATATGCTGCTTATTGTTTAAGGCTTTTATCACATCTTATTTTTACTATTGAGTACGTTCACAAATTTATGTATCGCATGATGTTAATGTAATAAATGCTACAAGGTTTGATGTAATAATATTTAAAACATTGTGTGTTAGATTAAATCCGATATTGTCGTTTTGGGTTATAGTTGCTGATATTTACCCCCGCGAAAGTGCGGGAATATGTTTTTACGGGTGTTGGTTTGTGTGTCTGTCTGTCTGTGTTTGTCTGTGACCACGATAACTAAAAAGATTGTGGACGCATTTGTACCAAATTTTATGGGAAGGATCCTAGGGGGAAAGGGAAGACCAAGTTCGTGTTTCGTTACGATGGGTAGAGGGATGTGGAAGTAACGGTCAAAAAACTCCGTAAACCGGCGATTGTTTACATTTTATACTTGCACACTGAATCATATCCACGAACGCCTCGTCATGTTACATATCAGCAGTCAGTGGCGAGAGCAGTATATAGTAGGTGTGACAAGTGTTGCCAAATATTGGCAACAAAAAACCCAAATTTCGCTTTTGCGGGGAGTTGTACTCTCTCAGAGTAAATTTTATCTAGTTTTAAATGTGCATGTACTAAAAAGTATTTTTTTATTGTCAAGAGTTAAACTTATTTATTATAGTAGTTTCATTATCATGCATCATCTGATCCATTATCCAGTCATTGTAAATCTATTTCTAGCAGCAGCCATCACACATATTGTTAAAGCAAATGGATGAAGATCATTATTATTTCTTTTGATTCATTTATTTATATTCATTTTTTGGCAGAACAGTTGGCCCATTTATCTGTGTTTATCATAATTATCAGTTAGATTATATGAGTGAAGATTGTAATATATAGAATTTCACAAGTATAGCAGTACGTGAAAAGTCTTATCTGCTTCATGATGATACTCATTTATGCTGTAGCGGGTGCTTTCGTTAGACAAATGACATTAAGAATGTTGCCTTCTCTCAGAAATCAGTCAATGAATCAAGAAGCAAGTGGCCCGTGCGTGCTTTGAGTTACGTTCAGTGCTTGGACAATGTTGTTGGTTTGGCAGCAGAAAATGTGTGGCATCAAAGAATTTTGATGAAAGGCCGCATCGACATCTTGTCACCCCTCGCAGCTGCGAATGGATTCGTCCCACCTTGACCCCATGTAATACATGGTTTCTTGGACACATGAATCAGCTCCCAAACGGCATCTCGATCGATTCAGCCATTTTGCAGGTCTCACCTTCGTGCCCAACAGACAGATAGACATGCAGACATATAGGCGTGCAACAGCCGTTCTCTTTTGGAAGACTACGCCATGCCTGAAGCCCCTCTAGAAGAGAAGGCTTTTAAAACAAAAAAGTAGTGTGTGTGCGTTGCTATACAGGGCCGTCCGGCTATGACGTATACCCAGTGACTGCAGAAAATCCGAGAACTCCATCGATGTGAACTGTACGCCGTTATCCGTGACGACTTCCTCCACCAGGCCAAAGC
>Ga0209780_1002690_pt1 | contig 12789 bp, 8 predicted proteins | sample WorMetexBAHAMAS2_FD_187384 | JGI IMG/M metagenome (GOLD analysis project Ga0209780, IMG submission 187384) | Marine gutless worms symbiont microbial communities from Max Planck institute for Marine Microbiology, Germany - Inanidrilus exumae... | ecosystem: Host-associated > Annelida > Digestive... | reverse complement strand
GCTTGCCGTCTGATCGGAACAAACCCAAAGGCTCTTTAGTGACAGGCAAACCTGCAGAAGAGAAACCACGGGCGATCAGGTCATTGAAAGCGTGATGTCTGGATGTTTTGCTAGGCGCTCTTAAGAAAAGCTTAATGCTAAAGGTAAAGGTAAAGGTCGGATTCTTCTACAGCGCTACTTACGCGGCGATGCCGCAACCAGCCGCGCTGTACAATCGCAGGAAGTGGCAGTTGATTGGCAAGAGCCACTTGGTGCGGGAGCGCAAAGCTGCAGCTACAACGCACACCACCGCCCCAATCAACCACACCAGGCCTTCACCCCGTAAGCATTCACCAGATGGCGCCGCCCGTGCGAGGAAGCAAACATCCGAGTACAGCTTACTACTCAGTTTATCGACCTCGAAAGGATGAAAGGCTGATTCGAGTTGGGTGGCTGGTTACATACCGAAATAAAGTGCCGCCTCCGGGAGTCGAACTCGGACACGTCACCCATCCCAGTACGAACCGGGCTCGACGTAGAGTAACTTCGTTGATACGACCAACGCCGTTACCACTACGCCACGCCGCCTATCCCGCCGGTCTGACTGTAAATGCTGCAAAATGTTTACATTTCCTTGCCCTACAACATGGCGGCCAGCACAGCTGGCATAGATAACAATGTCGAAATTACGTCACTGTCACCCTATCTAGTACTGCGCCTATCGACTATCGAATATTTTCGTAGTACGCGTCGAGTCCAGTAGTCGACTTGTCGAGAACAGCTGTACATTGAGACAGTGCCAATGTAGCTCGCGTAGCATACTGCAGTGAGAACTCTAAACTATAAGCCTTGATGTCGCTTTTCTTCGATGTAAGTGCCTCTGATCCGACGGACACGGTACGACAGTATTTCCAACGGTTGCTGCAGCTGCAAGTGAGGCAAGTGCATGCAACCATCTGTAGCGGCGGAGTTAATGGACATCGGCTGTGTACGAAGGACGACGGCAGTACGTGCCAGGGACTGCGAGCAAGAACGCTCGTCAGCGCCGTGAAATACATAAGCTTAGCCTACTGACGATGAAAGACAGACTGCGCCTCATTACAAGCTTTCAGCTTGTTGATGCAGTGGGGGCGATTCGTTGAAGTATAGTTGCACCTGGTATATATATTTTACCAGTGAAGCAAAAGGCAATCACAGTTGATCCTACTTTATTGAGACAAGAATATATTGCAGCAATTCATAGCGGCATCTAAAGATTAATTTAGCTACCGCATACATTTACAAAAATGTCTACTTGTTTCCAGTTTAATTTGTACGTGTTTTTATTCACCTCGAAGCTATGCTTCGAGACGAATATTGAAATTATATACTTTAGGGCGCAATTTGGCGGTGTTCACGCGTTCGGTCATAACTCCGCCGAAAGTGAACCAATTTGAATTAAATCTGTAGTACTCTTGAGTATATTGTTGGCGGCTGTCCCTGGGGCATTTTGGGTGCGATATGCCCAGTAGCGACAGCTTGAAAGCCAGGCGAAATTTTGCTTTTTTGTCAGGTAAGCAACGCACGATTTCACCGATTTCCCGTCGACCAGATTCCACGAAATTTGGAGACAAAACGTCGATCGCTGTCGCAATTAAAACCTTCGGAACAGTATTTTGAAATTTTACCGTAAGGGGTCCTTTTATCCAAAAAGCAACAATTTCTAGAAAAATTTTAACGTGTTGCGACTTCAGGCCGTAATAACTCCGCAATGATTACAGATCACCGGAAATTCACTACCAAACTGACCCTCTACGAGATGCCTAGTTTCCATTTATACCGTTAGAATCAATTCAAAAACATTCCCCTGGTGTGTACGCCGCGTACAAGAAAGCCACTCCCACATTTTGGCAACGTTTAGCGCCCTTTCACGAGTGATACGATACGCTTGACGGTGAGCGTGGATGATTACGTCAAGAAGTCACGCCCAGGTCATTCAGTAAAATAACGGGAAATTGGGTCATGCATTGCATGCGCCGCATAGCGATATGAATTTTACTACGAAGCACCGATTTCCCTTAAATTTACTTCTTCACCGTAAAGTCGGACTGAACTCGATTTCCGATTATTAAACGGCATAATTGTGACTCACTATTTCGACATTATTCGCAAACTAAACTAAAACAGGAACCGAGAAATAGGACGATTAATGGGATGAATCACAGAAACTGTTGTCGGTGTTACTATGGCAACGGTGTACGTCGCCGAAGAAAGAAATATAATAATATTGATGGACGTAGGAAGGCGAAGTTAATTTAGCATTAACTGGACTTACGTTAAGGAAGTATTATAGTTAAGCGTACGAATCCACACCGCGGGCGAAGCGAAGCCTGCTGTCTACGATTGCCTTGTTCCGTACGACGATAAAAGCATGAAAACAGGTCTAAGAGTCTAGATATGCTACAGTTATTATTAGACTACATCGCAGTACTACGTATGTAGATGCCGTCTATTGTTATCGATAGAGTAGCGTGGTCCGTCGGTCTGTCTGTCGGTCTGTCACCCAGTGAGCGCCGCAAAAACGGCTGAAGCGATCGAGATGCTGTTTGCGTCGAGGACTCGGATGGGTCAGGGAAACACATATTACATATAGCGGACCGCTTCGAGGCGAATACTGTATTGTGTTCATTCAACACAATACAGCCATCTAGTTCTCGTTTATCTCCGCGAACTAAAGAGCATATTGGCAGACTCAAACTGTTGCAATATTCGTCTTTTATCACAAGACTCATTCAGTTTCTGCTTTCTCTGTCTGTCTACCAGCAGGATTACCTGAAAAAGTTTTAGATGGATTTTCATGAAATTTGAGGACGGTACATAGAGCAGTCGACTATTGAGCTTCCACAAGACGTCGATCCACACGGACCCGTGGGCAGTATTTGAATTGGGGACCCAACAACGGTTAGTCCAAATATTTTGGACTTCTAGTTTGTTCAAGTTTGAACTTCGGTATAGATCAGTGGTTTTCAACATTTTTGCCGCATGCATCCTTTTCATCACGTGAGAATGTCATTTTCCTTTCCCAGATTGTGCGACTCAAACAGATGCATTCTAGATCATGTATAGGGCATTATGCAATGAAACATCGTTATTGAAGTGTGCCAGGCAGATCATCTCCCTTATACGCATATACGGGATATGGTATCAGTACAGTGTTGACATTTCGGCCCGGCTAGACAATGATTGGAATTATTTCAGATAAATATGATAAAAGACCAATATTGCAACAGTTTGAGTTTGCCAATATGTGGTCCAAATTTCCCTGGCACCCAACCTCTGGTTGGGAACTCCTGACCTACTGATAAGTTTTGGGTCCCAATATTCGCAGCGGATCGATTTCAATGCTTTTCCATCTGTTTATTGCATTACATGAGCCTGAAGCCGTACCTATAGATACTACTGACACGACAATATGATTTTTATTTATTTTTGAATTTGTACGAGTATCTGTCAAACAAACTCTGTACATGCATCAGCTTTAAGTTCAACATGATTCCTACAGTATAGCGACGTCGGGTTATACAGCTTGCTTTCTTTTTTCTTGCAAATATAAAAATCAAACGAATAAAAGTTAGCCTGTCGATCTACATTCTGCGTGATGTTTTAATTAACATGCCGTAAGTATTCTATCCGGGTAGGAAGCATTAAAACCACTCGTGCAGCTAGTGAGCACATCATTTCAGTGACGCCAATCGATCGCACTGGTATAGGCCTATATTGACAGCATGGCTATACTTCTCTCACAAGAACTAAGGAAAAATACTCAATAAACACAGAAACGCCCGCATGTTGGCATACAATGAACAGTCGTCGAAACTAGAAATACAAGTATAAGTATACAAACGTCAATATAAAGTCGATCAAACATACAAGTGCCCAAGCATTTCTGCCAGTGGTGTACCAAGGACTCCAACTTCGACGGGCACTATTCCCGCTTTCCATTCCCCTCCCCTCTCCTTACTTTACTCTCTCCTGTCCCTTCCCCTTCCTCTCTTTTTTCCTTCTATCTTTCCAACCTTCCAAATCCAGATAGGAAGCGCTGCAAGTTACTCATTGGGTGCGGGCAAAAATCCGCCAAAACGTACTTTGGTTCATTATGAGGTTAAGATGACACATTCGGCAATAAAAAAATAACTTTTGGTTTAATGACAATTAAAGAAACAAACTGATATTACAAAATAATCTTATACTTTGTTCTTAGTCCCACAACTGTTCGTGCATGCGTGTATCTCCTTATTTCCTCGAACAGTGGCAAAGATAGTTGATCATTCTCCTGGAGTAGACGCTGTCATAACAGGGCACCTGTTGGTGCGCCACTGACACCGTCTTTAAATCTTTCAAAATGCCATCCCCAAAAAATATAGCACAAACTAATGCCTCAGATTCGAGCCTGTACTCGACTACTGTGCGCGCTATATTTTTATTGATCTATTATAACTAGAATGTGTTTACACGCGAAAGGGAAATATGAGGTTAAGATGACACATAACATATAGTTTTAACTGTCGCAATCAAACTGACGGCTTGCCCAAAATCATGTACAGTAAAAATTTGCGATATGTAGGTACATGTGAAAGATAGATAACCTCTATTCTCTACACAAATGGAAAGTGATATTGGCTATAGCCCATCGAATAGCGCCATATTCGATAACACTGAGTGACCTTCAACGTCAGTTTACCTACTGCGAACCATTTTCAACGCAGTTTATTGTACAATTGGGCAACATTTGACCACTGCTGCTGATGCTCGATCTGTTCGCGATATCGTAGTTGAGTTTGTTATGATAACCTATGCTGACTCCCAGGTAGGCCTATACCATTATGTAACAAGTAGCTCAACTATCGCTCAACGCTCTATGTAGGCCTAAGTTGAATTCTTGTCAACTGTTGCAAAGCAGTACGAAACATAACTTTTGAGAAGGCTTGTAAGTAAGTATGTAAGTAAGTAAAGCCACTTATATCGCGGCGCTTAAGTCGCGAAAACGCCGCAACAGAACCGGGTGTTCTTCGAGAGTCATTGTGAACGCCGGAAAAGATACGTTTTCAGTTTCGTCTTAAATGTAGCCAGTGACATGTTTTCGCACAATGCTGGTGGCAGACTGTTCCACACTGCAGGACCGCTGTACGCGAAGCTCCGCTGTCCAGTAGAGGTCTGAACTCGAGGCAGTAGAACTGTAGAATGCAGCGAGTTGACGCGGACCGCATTCGTGGGCGACCACAGACATCCTCCACTGAAACACAAAGCTTTCGTAGATATGTCGGAGCGACGCCGTTGACACACTTCCACGCAATTACGGCGGACTTGAAAGTGACTCGTCGTCATACTGGTAGCCAATGTAGACCACGCAGTATTGGCGAGACGCGGTCACGGCGTCGAGCTCCTGACACAAGGCGAGCTGCAGCATTCTGAACAGCCTGGAGTCGCTTCATCTGTCCATCCGCTGCTCCGGTCACTATCGCATTGCAGTAGTCCAGACAACAGTGGACAAAAGCCTGAACAAGGGATTACAGAACATCCCTTGTCTGCAATTGCTGGACAACGCGCAGCTGACGTAGCTGGTAGAAACAAGAACGGCATACAGCAGCTGCTGCCACCTGCGCCTGCATAGACAGCTGATTGTCAAACACCACACCGAGGTCTGTGACGGTCGAATCGAACTCAGCGACTGATGAGGTCAGCCGGGGTTGAGTCACAGTGAGCTTGGCGAGCTGCTGCCGAGTGCCCAGCCAGATTAGCTGGGTCTTCTCAGCGTTCAGTTTAAGTCTGTTCTTCGACATCCACTGATCGAGTTGAACACTGCAGTCCGCCAGAAGAAGTGACGCGACATGGTCACTGGAACACTGGAGTACACCTGCATATCGTCTGCATTGCAGTGACAGTTGACGCCATAGGCAGCAATGATGTCAAACAACTCAACCATGTACAGAATAAACAGGATAGGTCCGATGACGGAACCTTGTAGAACGCCGAACAAGATCATCACTAGCTCAGAGAGACAGCCATCAGGCAGAACCTGCTGTGACCTTGCAGTAGGTAAATGACCTTTAAAGTCACTCAAGGTCATCGAAATTGCCGCTATTCGATAGGCCATATATCACTTCTATTAGCCATCCCGGGCAATGTCCGTATATTGCGCCGTTTGAAATATAGTGAGATATTGGCCGAAAATCGCCGATTTTAACATACTCCACCTCTATTTGGCGCCCCCGCTGGGATGACCACATTCGAAATTCGCCGAGATCTTTGGCAACAGAGAACTAGAGTCCTGCAGGGCTATGGTATGACGTTATTTTCGTGTTTCTGCGTTTAGCCATTTTGGTACAATACCGGTTTGTGATGGACAGACGGACGGCCGGACGGATGGACAAATGGACAAGTGGCCATAGCATACCGCGCTAGCATAACGTCCCCCTTTAAAAAATGACTGTTACATTTCATCGGGAATATTCCGACCACTGTGCATACTCTTGTTTGCGTGCGACTTAAAAGTTATCGAATGTACCTTGACACTAATTAAAGGCATGAAAACAGGTGTTATTTACCTGCTAGTCCAACCCGAAGAGTTTTGTAACCGGCTCAGAGGCACCGAAGACCATGGAATTCAATTTGTCAGTCTAGACTACAGCTGCGAGGTCGAACAACGCCGAGCGCAGTCACGACATGATGCAGCGCAATCGTCGTGAACAGAGGCAGTTGTCGAGCTCCACCTGAGCCAGTCGCTGGCTGCGGCGCTGCACTAACAGCGGCCACGCGGCAGCAGCATGGATGGAGTCGATTGATGAAAGATGCGGTCGGCAGCTAACGACGAGCGTTGTGCTTAAACGACTCACAGCACAGCGATGATTGACAGTTGGCCTAATGTGTTCCGTAAACGAACTGCCCGATCGCCGACGGTGCCTATCACTGAGCGGAAACAAGACGACGACGTCGCTTAATTCTTGATATCTGTGTCCCAGCGGAAGAGCTGGCTCGATTCAAAGGCTTCTTGTCCGTATTAGCGTTAGCTGCAAGGTACGCTGTTGCTCATGCGTATTCCGTTACCGTGTTGCAGTGCATGTTGGTGCGTCCAGTCATCTTCAGTGGTTTTTATTAAAGAAAGTCAAGAGATAGTGACTTCACACTTCTCTTTTTACGAGTAACGGTGGGTATTGGTGCCCCGGACAATATGGCTGGTTATAGGAAATTAGGAAGTTAACGTAGTTAGGGCCTAGCTGCACGATAAGCCACATAATAAACAAAAAGACAGAAAAAACATGTAGCTATTGAGCTGATTAAAATACCCCGTTGTACCTGGTTGTGTAAGGTGTTAACCGAGCAGTTATTGATGACATATGCTGGTAGTTTAATCCAGTCATCAACAACTCTCAGTAAAATACTTTCTAATATTTAAGCGACAAGGTAGCTTGCAAAGTTTGTAATCGTGGCCTTTTAATCCAGCAGACGACATCTTAAACCACACATTGTTGTGTAATACAGGCGGCCAACGTAATCTAGCGCATGACACCAAAAAAACGAAAAATAAGAAAGAAACAAAAAACAAAAAGGAACCATGCATTAGGTGGACGCGCGATAAAGCGTTAATTTGTCTGTTGCAAATTGCAGCACGGAGCTAAAGACGACGGTGTTACGGTCAGAACGTTGTGAAACATGGATTGCTGCCGGAAAATTCGGAAGCTATGGCTGTCTCATGCCAATACCACAATCAGCAGGAGGACGAAGCACCGGCTAATCGTTCACGGCATACTCTTGCATTTCCGCGTGCTCACATGCCAGACTTCATTAAACCAGAAAGCAGGCCGCTGAATAACCACTCTTTTGGCCCCATGGACTACATTCTGTTTTGGAAACACTGCAGAAGTTTGTTTGGCGACAGCATTGTCGAGATGCTGAACGTTCCAAGAAATTAAACATTGTCCCGGGTGCTGATTGGCAAGGACAGACTTGATGGTACGATAAGTCTTTCGCAAACGCAAATTTTGCCATTTCCCATTGACTTTGATCGTCGTCCAACACTCTCGCACTACCATGCGAGTGTTTGTTGAAGATGGTGAGCATGTCAACTCAACTCAACTTTATGTCAGATACAGTAGTCACAATGTGTTTGACTGGATATCAAGGCAGAAGCTCTGCATTAGCAGACGCCCACGTGTATAAAAACGAACGCGTGTGTGTGTATGTGTGTGTCTGTGTGTCTGTCTGTCTGTCTCTTCTTTGTTCCTTATGCACGGTCACAGTTTTGAGCGGATCTGCACGAAATGTAACATGTGGCATCCGTATAGGCCTACCCTACAGATGGTCAGAGGGGGTAGAGCCCTCAGCCGCCGAATTCCGCCGCCGTCGCCAGCCGAAATTAACGAGCGCCGCTGTATATTGTGCGGCGAACCACTTGCATTTATTCAATCAATCATTTTTATCACGTGAGAACTTACAAACTGTAAACCATATGCTTACCGAAGATAGGTTCTGTCATATTACTCTCATCCTACGCTCTCTCTACTGACTGAGAATAACTTAGCGCATCGAATACAAGCTCCTCTCACTTACCTACAAAGTTTTCACAACTACCCAACCTCCATATCTTCATAACTTCATCTCTGTTCAACGTCCTCGCCGTACTCGCTCTTCAACCGTTGCTACTCTTGCTCGGTCACCGTCATCTCTAAAAATAACTGATCTCTTCTTTCGTTAGGCCTATGCTTCACCAATTGTCTCTGGAGTCAACTCCCTCTGTCTCTTTGTCAACCTCATTCTGATACCAGTTCTTCCATTTCCGACTCACCTATCCTTTCACCCATCACATTTTCCTCTTTTGATTTACCACTCTGCTTATCCATTATTCCCTCTATACGATACGATACGGTAGATTAACGTGCGCTCAAAAGCCGACGAGATGCCCAGCTTAATCTAGCGCACGGCCCAAAAACGAAAAAATAGGGAAAAAATAAAATCAAAAACCGAATAGCTCAGAAGAAACGGTGCAGGCAAAAGTCTCTCAAAAGTCTGTCCCGGCTTAAAACATACCTGTTTTACAAATCCTACCTCTCGTAGTTTTCACTTCTTCCTTTGGGACTGCCTTCACGGACTATTACATGGACAGTTTCTTCTAAGCTACTCGTTTTTTGTTTTATAGTTTCCACTTATTTTTCGTTTCTGTGCCGTGTGCTAGATTAAGCTGGCGATTCTTCAGCTTTTGAGCGCACGTTAATCTACCGTATCGTATCGTATTCATCCGATGAGTAGGCTACTTCGTCGTTAGCCTCAGAACCTGCAGATGTGTGCATCTGTAAGGATCGCCGTATGCTGTTTGCAGCGAGAACTAAAACTGTACTATGATCAAAGCACGATAGTGCATATTAGTGCATATTAGTCAGGCAGCAAAATATAGCAGTCGTCCGCTGGTAGTCTTGCAGCTCACCTCTTCACTGTGCAAGACGTCGATGTGCGTACTACACTGTGAGTCAAAAAACCCAATACATTTAACTTTTCATCATAACTTCGTCAAATGTACACCGATTTACAAAAATCTTTCACTAGCACACTCCTGAGGAAATTTTGTACACAAACATCACAAAGATTCTCCACCTCACCTTAAGTATGTTATTACACTACCTTGCAAATCTTGAAAATTACAATTGCTGCCGATTTCAATGGCATATTGCATGCGAGACCTCGGAATTCATCTTGCAAGTTATAAGGTTGTCTTGATATTTTTGTAGCGTTTGTCGTCTAAACGCTGTTAAGTTTTGTTAAATTTCAAGTAAAACCGAGTAACTGTGATGGTATGAGTAAAAGCTCAGCCGTTATTTTAGATTTTTGAATTTCCAACGGTAGTGTAGCAACACAACTAAAGTGAGGTGGAAGACCATGTAATAATTAGGCCTACATAGAGAGTTTCCTCGGGAATCTCAGAATCTGACAGTGAAAGAATTTTGTAAATGGGTCTATATTTGCTGAAGTTATGGTCAAAAGTCATATGTGTATTGTTTTTTTGACTCACACTGTGTAGCAAATGCTTCTGGTAATGCCCGCCGACAGCAGCTGTCCATTTAGCTAATCTTGGCTGTTGCTCAAGCCCCACCATGCAGCTAAGTATTACTTTGAAATAAACGGGGATCTCTGCATGCTGATTTGTACCGATTTACTGCCATTTGGCGCTGGGTCTGGCAGGATATTCTTTGCATTTTTTTGCTAATAACTTTCCAGACGTTCATTTGCCATCTGAGTCTACACTAAGTACTACCACACTGTACGACCTACACTGTATATCATGCAGTGAAATATGTTAAGAAATTATAGGCAGACGTCATTGCAGGTCATGGATGTTTCTCATTAATGTTTGATGGCTGGACTGACTGTTGCCATGGAAGACCGTATCCACCGAACGTCTAGGAATTCTCACGTTAAAACGCTGTTAAATTTCTTGAAAGCCACGGACAGTCCCTAACAAACCACATCCAGAAAGAACTGGATGACTTTGGCATTGAAAATCGCCAGGAAGCTATGCTTTTTAGTAGTCACGATGGAGCAGCAAACATGATACACCCATTGTCGTATACAAAATGTCGAAAATGGATAAGGTGGCATTTTATGAATCACGGTGTATATAATAGTTCGGTATCACATTTCCTCAGGTTTCTATTCCCCAAATTGTTTAAAAATCGGTTTTTGAGTGAGTTATTGAAACAAAGAAAAGGTAGACATTTTGGCCACAGCGTACATAATTCAACTAGAAGTTGCCGCACTCGAAGAAATTATTTCTTACTTATAAATGATATGTCACATTTACACTAGTTCTTCTGTACGTTACGTATTGATATGACAGTCAAATTATCGTTCTCCTGTACCTTGCATTATCTTGAAAACGATAAAGCTATGCACATAATGGTCTATTGTATAGATGCGCCTTTTAGTAAACGTTTCCTCGAACATTGTAACCTTTTAACGTTTATTTTTAGCTACAAGAAACCTCTCCAATATAAATATTCCGAAAGATACAGCCCACATTACTTACAAAAATAATTACAGCCATTGCACTTTATGCGAGAAATAGTTATTTTAAAAGTCGCCGACTCGCCGTGATCACGAACTGAGTGAAGCGAGCTGCCGTGCAAGAGTCGATCGCTTAAAACAGCTGCCGACTAGATGGCTGTATTGTGTGAAATGCCCGCAATACAGTATTCGGCTCGAAGTGATTGGCTATCTGTGCACAAGCTGTTTACTTCCTGCATTCGACGAGGCCTAGTGTCACGTGACTCAATCGTCGATGATGATTGGCTGCCTGCGACTGAGTGATGTCAGCGTTATCTGCCGAGTTGTCATTGTCAACCCGCATCCGACGTGCCGAAAAATTTGGAGTACATTCCGTGTATGGACTGTAGTGGACAGGGGAATGACTTTGGTTTAATTCCAACGGTAAAAATGGAAACTAGAAATCCAGTGGAGGGTTATTTTAGTAGAGAATTTCCGCGATCTGTAATCAGAGTTACGGCGCCCTGAAATCGCAAGACGTTAAACATTTTTGAGAATTTTTGCGTTTTTTGGAAAACCACCCCTTACAGCAAAATTTTTAAAACTCTGTTCCGAAAGTTTTCATCGCTACACCGATCGACGTGTTGTGTTCAAATTTCGTGAAATTTGGCCGACAGAAAATCTGAAATTGTGCGTTGCTTATCTGTCCATAAATTTTGTATGGCTCTCCAGGCTCCAGCTGTCGCTACTGCGCGGATCGCGCCCAAAATCTACCACGGCCAGTCCCCGATAATGTACTCAGAGTGCTCCAGATTTCAACCAAATGGGTTCACTTTCGGCGGAGTTATAGCCCAACGCGTGAACACCGCCAAAACACGCCGTAAAGTAAATACAATATTCGGCTGAAACCTAGCTTCGAGCCGAATAAACATACTTGTTCAGTGATGTTACCTGGTTCACTGACAAAAAATAGTCGCAGTCGCTGCATCAGTAAAACCCACACAATGATCGAATGTATGTCCTGTGTGGAGGCTGGAGCAGGAAGAAAGACTCGTCATGGTAAAACGCTATTGAACACGAATAATGTCCAGCCAATCCAGCCATTCGCTGATGATGTCATCCTTTGTGACTACATTTGGCTACTCCAGTTTGAGTTTCATCAAATTCAAATATCTCTTCTGAAATAGTTACCACTTACTAGTCACTGAAATGTACTAATAATTAACAGATGTAATGACAGTTGTCTGTCAGATTGACGTTCATACTGTCATGATGAAGTTATTAATAATAACAATCTCAGTAACGATTTCCTAAGAATCTTTTTGAAGCCAGAAGGCAGGGGCGGCGCCGCGATTCTAAAAGTGAGGGGTACAAAACATGATTCGCGAGCGGAGCGAGCGAAAAAAATTTTTTGTACCCCCACTTTTCCAAATGTGGGGGTACAAGCAAGCAAATGTCAGTTTTGAATACATTGAAATTTGCTATCTGGTTGTTGTACTAATAAACATGAGCCTATAGTACTGCGATTCAGCAAACGAGACAATTTCACGTTTCAGCAATGACAAGTCAAACTAGATGGCTGCATTGTGTTGACTGGACGCAATGCAGTATTCGCCCGAATCGATCCGCTATATGCAACAGTTTCTCTGGGCCCACCCGAGTCCTGAACGCAAACGCTATCTCGATCGCTTCCGAATTTTCTGCAGGGCTCACTAGGTGACACACCGACAGACAGACCGACAGACCACGCTACTCGGTCGTTCACAATAGGTGGCATCTACCTACGTATTAAAGGAAAGG
>Ga0209780_1002689_pt1 | contig 12790 bp, 11 predicted proteins | sample WorMetexBAHAMAS2_FD_187384 | JGI IMG/M metagenome (GOLD analysis project Ga0209780, IMG submission 187384) | Marine gutless worms symbiont microbial communities from Max Planck institute for Marine Microbiology, Germany - Inanidrilus exumae... | ecosystem: Host-associated > Annelida > Digestive... | reverse complement strand
ATTTTTCAAGATGGCGGCCGTCCGCCATCTTGGATTGGTTTTACGCGTGTTGGGACCACCCACGAAGAGTACTTGGTGGTCTTTGTGACTGTGCAAAATTTGGTGGTAATCGGTGCAGTAATTTCGACAGTATGCAAATTTTAATATTTTGCACGTTAAGCTTTAAAATGCCTATTCACGCCCCCAAAATACGGGTTTTGGGGGGATTTTACCCCCAAAATGGGGAGCAGTACGAATGAGTCCCCCAAAAGGCACATCCTTGCGCGGAAACACGTCGTATAACGTATAGATCGTCAAAATAGGTCCACTTGTACGGGCTCGGCGCGATCATTTCCACCAATTTTTAAGTTGATACGACTCTCCATTGCCGAGTTATAGCGTTGTTGGTGCGGATACGTTACATGACCTTTTGACCTTGATCTTTGACCTTTTAACCTTGGACAGTGGTTAAACATGGCAGGTCACGTGGGCAACCCCTCCACCAAGTTTGAAGATCCTACGCCTATCCGATCTTGACTTATGAGTTATGATGTCCGCCATAGGCCACCCTTAACAATGCGTTTGGAGCCACTGCGCATGCGCCGTATCACGTGACCTGTGCGTAGGGGGCAATTTTTCCAAATATTTGAAATCCCCGACCCCGATTTGTCTATTCACTATGCAACCCCCACGGCTCTACGATCAAGGTAAATTGAGTTATTTGCGAAAATAGTGTACGGCCCTGTGTTAAAGGCGATCGTGATGTCTGCGCATGCGCCAAATCACGCGACCTGTAAGTAGGGGGTCGAAAACAATTACATTTTTGGAATCTCCGACCCCGATATGCCTATTCACTATACAACTTTTATGGAGCTACGATGACGATTAAGGGTAGTTTACTTAGTACATGCCCAATGTTAAGGCGTTTTCGAGCGAAAATTTCTAAGTCCCACAAATGGCGGTTTTTGGAGCAAAACAGAGTGTAAAGCTTAAATTTTGGTTTTGCGACCCCCAAAAGGCACATCCTTGCGCGGAACCGCGTCTTTTGACGTATTTTGCATCAAAATCCGTGCGGGCGTCTTGGCTGTAGACGATTTGAAGAACCCAAAAAAACGAACAAATAGCCGAGTAAACAATTTGATGCGCAAAATCGCGCATGCGCAGAAACGAAACCCCTTATCTGATCTGGATGAAATTTTGCACGGTGGTAGATATCCACGACGTAATCATGAAGGTAAATTTTGGTGACAATCGGTTAAGGGGTTTAGGTGTGGCGGGGGGTCAAATTTTGGCTTTTCCCATTGACTTTGATCGTCGTCCTTACAACACTCTCGCACTACCGTGCGAGTGTGTGATGAGCAAATAAGCATAAGAACAACTACGACCAACAACAACAGTGCTACTACTAGTACAACACAGTATCTATATTGATTGAGTTGAGGTTTTACATCCCACCCAACACAAAAGAGGTCATTTCGGAGACGTTCTTCCCAGCCAATCTCTTTGCTTAGTACTGAAAAACGAAAACAAACACAACAAAAGCAAACACGCATCCATAACAAAATGTACCACAACATATAAAGAACACAAAAAATAAAGCCGGGTTTGGTAGCCTCATACGAACACCGGCCTAAAAATGGAACGGGTCTATTCTGGAAGGAGTAGCTATATACAAGTCAGGAAGTAAACAAGTAAAGATTTGGCATTCTGTCCTTTCATTGTTAGGTGTTTTTGGTCAACGGCAGTGACTAATTTGCCACAATGCTAATACTGCTAATATAGCACATTTATAACATCAGCTGCAATGCAATTACCGATGACATATTTGTTTACGTGCCTTTAAGTAAAACATAGTCATTTGATCTAAGAATAGTCTTTTAAGCATTTACTGCTAACTGCCTATCAAAATGCATTAAGATCGTCTGGTCTAAGACAGGATTGCTGTTATTAAGTTCGGTCTAAGACCCAACATCAGACTCAAACTTTGGTCTAAGCAGTATGTTTGGTCTTAGACAATGGTCTAATTCCAACGTTTAGCATCAGCAATTCACCATATATTTTACATTAATTATGGTTTTTCGGTCTTAGACTAAAGTCTGAGACTTTGGTCTTAGCGAAAGATAAAGTGACCCTTGTAGTAATTCAGACTCTGACATGTATGCAGCCATACTACTATTATTAGGTCGACTCCTGCGAGTCGACCTTATAAAGTGGGTCTCAAATCTCCGACCATCCGTCTGTACGTCATCCACAAAAAGTTACTTCGATTTCAATGAAATTTGGTATGTAGGTAGAGGTCGACACGAGATGCAAGACAGTATACAGTATGACCCGATCCAAGATTAAGGTCAAGGTCATGAGCCCTCGAAAGTCGGAAATTCGGCCATTTTCAAAAGCTATCTCCTCCCCCATTCATAATTGGGGCTGGCAAATGACCACGGATTCTTAAATTAGGGGGCAATACCTAAAGCTTATCGGGGCCGGATTTTTTTATTTTTGTCCTATTTTTTGTGTCATGTGACTTTGAAGTTGGAAGTAAGTAGAAGTCGACCGCCAGTCCCGTACGGGGCTAATTTATTATTAGTATACTATTACCAAGCAGACTCATAATCACCATCCTCATCACGGTTCAGTGGCGGCTTCAGCTGCTGCCTGTTTGTTGACGCTGTAGAACTGGTGGCAACATCTGATGAACGTGGCTGAGGAATGTCGGCGAAAATGTCCGTGTTATCACTGAACAGATCTTCATCACGAGTTGCATACTTCTTCCTCGCAACGGATTTCTGAATCAACACAAGAAATGTAATGTTCATTGACACTCTGCATGCCACAATGCTAATACTGGATGGGTGAAAATGCTACAGCATACTTATCAAAATAACGACTTATTACTAGCCCACCTACACATAGTGCAGGGGGGCCAGTACTATTTTGCTCTCTGGCGTTTGTTGTCGTCGTTGTCTGTAACACTCCCATATGCAACGTAACTCACCAGGGGGCAGCACACGATGGCGAGCCAGTAGTGTTACATCCCGTTACAACGACACCTTGTTACAACTAAAGAAAACACGTTTTGTAATCTTCATAGCCAAAATTTTTTTAAAGCAGGTTTTTCTCTGATCACCTGCAAAGTGTAGTGCTAGGGCAAGTTCTCACGTCCATTAGCATGTCTCCACAACGCTGACACTTGACCACCAGTTACATCTGCTGCTCTGCCAAACGTTTGTCAGCAATTTGCCAGTTTTACATCGGGCTGACATTCAATTATTCACCAAGTTTCATTTACACTTTTTGCAGCATAAAACAATCATTTATTTAATCAAAAATTTTCAATATTTAACACAATTACATCTGGATCAAATTACAGTGAGCAGGACAGCAAGGCTCCGTAAAGTAGACACGATCACATTTTTTACATATAGACAAATGTCAATCTTCTGGCATTAACAATCAATGCTGTAAAGATGTGATAGTTAGAAAAGTTTGCAAGCAAAGACGGCCAACCTTCTGACATGCATTCCCAGCAGCAGCAACCGGATTTTTGACAGTACTGACTGAGGACGGCTTTATGGCAAAAATATCATCATCATCATCATTGTCAATGTTAAATGCATTTGTGATGTCTGGCGCTTTTTTAGACTGCAAAGTATGTCTTGTGGATTTAACTGCAGATGCTGCTAGTGCTGAGGCAAATATGTCGTCATCCTCCGTAACCACGGCTGGCTTGCTGATGCCCGCTTTCGACTTTGTCTTGAACGATGAACTGAATGTGTCGGCAAATAAATCGTCATCATTGTGAGTATCAGCTCGGGGAGGCACAGGTTCGGGCTTCTGTCTGTTCTCCGCTGGTGCCGACGTCTGACTTTCCGCAAATAAATCTTCGACGACACGATGAGCTTGGTTTGTTTTCTGTTGCTTTGGTCTTGCTGTACATAGCAAACAACCACGGAATTGAGACATCGTGTATCTGAGCACATTGCAAATAAACAGTTGCACTATGTACCACAGAAAAATATCCCGTCCAGAACTGTCCATTATCAATGGGTATCTAGTAAGAGTTCACATAATTAAGACACAAATTAATATAACTGCAAAATCAATAAAACATTAACTTGTTGCAAAATCTATAGACACAATAAAAGACGATAGATTTATGTGCGCTCAAAAGCTGACAAATGGCAGCTGTATCTAGCAAACGGTAGTAAAAACGTGGGCCAGCACATGTTGCTGTCAACCTACATACCAAATTTGGGAGTCCACTCACTACAAATATATGATAGGCGATACAAAATGTCGAAAATGGGGTGGTTTGGGGTAATTACGGTCACTCAAGGTCACCGGAAATAGCACCAATCGATAGAGCACATAGGAGTTGCTATTAGCGGTTCCACAGTAACTATATGTCCTTATCTCGTACTGTTTCTAAGATATAGCGAGATATTTGTCACAAACAGCAGTTTTAACCTACCCCACATCTATTTGGCGCCCCCAATGGGGGTGATCACGTTGGAATTTCGCCGAGATTTTTGGCAACAGAAAACTAGTCCCTGACTACTGTATGGCGTTGTGTAATCCTAGGTTTAGCCATCTTTGTAAAACTCCAATTTGTGACAGACAGACAGACGGATGGATGGATGGACAGACAGACACACGATGACAGCATCGCGAAGTAAAAACCAGTGAAAACAATTACGTCAGTTGATGAAGTCACCACAACATAAGAGAGCACAATGGCTGCCAATTTCAGGTGAATTTCACACAGCACTATCAGAAGCGTAGTTATCACAAGAAATAAAGAAGACTGGTATAGAAGCTATTGGGTCCAGTAATTATGGCCAACCATGTAAATACATCGCTGATACTAACACGTGGCAAAGAGCGAAGAGTCGGCGAATATGTCATCATCAACCGCACGCGACGACGTCAATGACGCACTCGTTTTGCTGTCAGATGACAAGGTGTTGCCGGGTGTGATATTGCGAGGTGTGACAGAGCTGGTGACATCATCAGTGACTGCTGCAGCCAGACTGTCAGACTGTGCAGAATTAGCAGCTTCCTGTCGACGGCCAGCGGTTTCAGAGTTGTTGTTGTGACTTTGAGTGTTGATAACGGACGACTGTGCCAATGTGACACTGTCAGCAACGGCTAAACCACATGTGGCCGGGGAAGGTGCCGACAGCCAGGAGTCATCAATACTGTTTGTCATTCGGCCGTCATCGGCGCCGTGACCGGGTGCTTGTAATGACACAGAGCTGCCATCAAGCGACTGAGACATAGCATTGGTTGCATCACTCGCGTGTCTGCGTGTCGGTGGACGTCGCTTGGACTGAATCCGCGCTCGATCCTACAACATCAACCTCAGTCCGGGTCATAGTTCCACAAAGCTTCACTCAGAAGGCAACAGACACAGACAGTTGTGCACCGCTGACATACACCAACTGCCGCAGACAAAACCCGCGCGACTTGCTGCGTTAAGCCCAGTCCACACCAGCAACAATGTCGAAGCAACATTGTCGAATGCTACAATGTCGAATGTTGCTTCAACAATGTTGCCGTTTTTGGCAACAATGTAGAAGCAACGTTCGACTTTGTTGCCAAAAAAGGCAACAATGTCGAACAAGTTTTGTGTGAAAATTTCGTCATTTCGACAAAGTCGAACGTTGTTTCGACATTGTTGCCCAAAACGGCAACATTGTCGAAGCAACAGGCAACAAAGTTGCCTGTTGCTTCGACAATGTTGCTTCGACATTGTTGCTAGTGTGGACCAGGCTTTACACCCAACGTGTTGTACACAAAGATGGACGCTCATTGTGATAACTGGCGACCGACGACCATCACCAGTTTATCACACTAAGCATCCATCTAAGACAACACTTGTGACGGTCGACGTGCAGTTGTAAAATTTTCTAACTTCAGAATTTGGGACAAAGTTCTAGAAGGATGTACCCTTATTTTTGGAGATACCAAATTACGCTGCAACACAATGTAGGATAAGTCGAAAGTAGCCTGTATGCCAAAAACAAGCTGAATCCATTCATCTGCTTTGATAGACTTGTGACAGATGGATGTATAGCACACAAACACAGCGTCACACGTGTAAAAACCAACGTCCAACTGCAACTTCGCTAACCCAAACACACATACTGCTCTAATAATAAAGAGTTTCCCCTTAGTTAGATTTGATGACAGCACTGCATCTTTTCAAATTTTCGGGACCCAATAAAAGCAGAATTCGTTGCTAATTGCAACTGTTTAAGATTGTTGCTTAAAACATACCTGTTCGCTCCATACTAGTGCATTCAGTGTGTTAGAGGTTCTTGACGATAACTGCACTATATAAATTTACTTACTTACTTACTTACTTACAGGCCAATAATGCTGCGGCCAACACAAGAAACAAATTCCACAGAAGTGTTCAGAACAGTTTAACTGCACCTTGACAACGCTGTGAAGTGGTTGAACGTGCGCTGGTTGATCTAAGTCTGCAATCACTGGTTGTGGTTGTGCATTGTGACTAGGGGCACACCTGGACATCCCCGAAGGCAGAAGTGCTGCAGGATTTATTGCCATGCTTGCCTATCACAACAGTAACACTCTCCACATCAACCATAGACAAAAACGCAAAAAAGCATCAACTTCAACATTCAACAAGGTTTCGCCCTAACGGGACGTAACACTACTGGCCCGCCGTCGCGTGCTGCCCCCTGGTGAGTTACATTGTGCCGCCGTGAAGTGTTACAGACGACGACAGACGATGACGACTGACAGCGACAGACGCCAGAGAGCAAAACAATACTGGCTCCCTACACTATGTGTAGGGGGCCAGTAATAACACCAAAGCCTTAGACATAGATTTAGAACTTCTGGCAGACAGAACATTCTATTTCACCACACTTTCTTTGTCTTGTCATATTCTTACTACTAGCCGCGTTGGTCGACGACTGTCACTACCAGCTATACTGATGACGTATTTGTCTGATACATACATCATTATCTTTGTTTATGTTGCATTAACTGAAAGTTAGTTATTAGACCAAGACTAAAGTCTTATGGACTACTAACAAACTCTAAGTGTGCTTAGTCGATAACTGCCTACTGAGATGCATTACAAACGTCTAGTATACGACCAGTCTGCTGAAATGACGTTTGGTCGAAGACCAAACTTTGCTTTTAACTTCAGTCTCGAGTTTCATCTTAAATCATGACTTTTGTTGAAAGCATAAGACCAGTTTTTTATTCTTAGACTAAAGCCTAAAATTTTGACCTTTATGAAAGATAAGTTAGCCCCGTACGGGACTGGCGGTCGACTCCTACTTACTGGCAACTTCAAAGTCATGTGACACGAAAACTAGGGCAAAAATCAAAAATCCGGCCCCGATAAGCTTTAGGTATTGTGCCCTAATTTAAGAATCCGTGGTCATTTGCCAGCCCCCATTATAAATGGGGAGGAGATAACCTTTGAAAATGCTGAATTTCCGACTTTCAAGGGCTCGTGACCTTGACCTTGGATCGGGTCATACTGCATACCGTCATGCATCACTCGTCGACCTCTACCTACATACCAAATTTCATTGAAATCAAATAAACTTTTTGTGGACGGACGGACATACGGACGGACGGACATCTGAGACCGGCTTTATTAGGTCGACTCGAAGGAGTTAACCTAATAAATTAACCCACTACTGTATTACATATGCAGTGTCAAGTAAGCCTAGTATGTCAACTAGTACAAGAATGAGACGTACAAGTAGAAGTACAAATAGATGGTGCTCAAGTACATGTATGCAAAATTTGTAGTTAAGTACCATTCAAGCAAAGGACAAGTACAATAACTACAACCCTGGTATTGCGTTATGAAAATAAAAATCACATTAGCAGCACCTTGGGAGTTAGTTACCTGTAGTTGTGATATCTTGCTGTGTGGCTTGGCAGCAGTAGCCACACTAGTCTGAGTGATTTCCGTTGCTGACGCCGCTACACCGTTGGCCAGTGACCCTGAACGCCAACAACAGCACACCATCACCCTTCAGTGTAGCAACAACGCAAGTCATACAAGCATTAACAAAGCGCACCAAGAAATTCTGGTTTACCTGCTGTGCCACGTCGACCTGCCCATGTGGCCCAGTGGTTAAAGCACTCAGGTGCCATGTCAATAGAGCGTGACGTGCTCAGTGGACGGGGTTCAAGCTTTAGCCTCGGCGCGTCCGCCTACCAAAGATTGATTGAGTTCAGGTTTTATGTCCCACTCGACACAAAACAAGTCATTTCAGAGACGTTGTTTCCAGCCAATGTCTTAACTAAGTACTGAAAAAACTCAACCCAACACAACAAAAGCAAGAAATACAAGAACAAAATGACCTAAGCTAACACGAAAGAATACACAAAAGACAAAACCTAAATAAACATAAAACAAGAAACATAAACCTAACTATCATGCAAAAATGTAAGAACTGCTCACATGTGTGTGTATCATTGTGCACAACTGTCATACACAACACAACACAGAGCAATTCTGATTATCTTCCCTCTTATCCTCCAGACAAGCACCAGAGCTCAGATGCTGTCTACTGGAGGGTAGGGGCCGCCTATAAAAGAATTTTCCTAACTAGATGGAAAGTACTCTGAGACAGTACTAATCCTGCGAAAGCGTTTTTGTCACCGACACTTGGCAACACTTGCCACACCTACTATTTTGCAGCCCGCTAATTCCGAATTTCCCGACAGAGCTATTTTGTCAACAATTGCCGGTTTTATAAACAATCGCCGGTTTACGGAGTTTTTTGACCGTTACTTCCACATCCCTTTACTGATCATAACGAAACACGAACTTGGTCTTCCCTTTCTCCCTAGAAAACTATGTATAAAATTTGGTGCAAATCTGTCCACAATTTTTTTAGTTATTGTGGTCACAAACAGACAGACACACACACACACACAAACCAACGCCGGTGAAAACATATTCCTTCGCTTTCTGTGTTCATCTTGTGCATTCCAATGCACATGATGAACACAGAGATAATTGCGGGCAGGAAAAAAAGTACACTCACCAGCAACAGTGGGCTGACTGGTTTTCTTGGGTTTAGCTGTGACGGCTGGACCAACCTTTTTACCAGCAGTCACGTCCGACACGTTCTGAACAGACTGAGCAACGGGAACGTTTTCTTCACTGCTACTGGCTTTCTGTGGCAATGAAGGCAGCAAGTCAGCTCCACCAGACGCCTGCAACATGTCAACAATTCAGAGAATACTTCTTGGCTTTGCAGTAGTGTACTATGGTGAGTAGCTCTAGCCGTGGGAGCTGGTAAGCATTTACGGTATGGACCCGTTGACCACCTACTTACTTACCTCCGTTTTATTGGCTGGTGTTTTCCAGGTAAACCTTGATTACCTGGATCTCCTCAGTTTCCTTCGTCCACACGACCTGGATGGTTAAGTCTGAGGTTATGTGGCACAAGATGTGTTTACACGCCTGATGGATGTCCTTCCTGTCACAGTTACAAAAGTAAAGGCTTCCCATACCCGTTACCGAGCGTTGGGCCCGGAGCTTATCCCGGTGTACAGGCAGTCAGCCCGCAGGTGACTATAAGTGATCCACCCGGCAGAAGGCTGCCATTACTTTCCGCCAGGCCTGCGGTTACCTTCCCAGCCGCAGAGCATCACCGCCCCTTGGCCGGTACTAAGTTATACAGCTTGGTGACAGAAGCACATAGGTGTGAACAACTTGCCCATTTTTGTTATGCAGCTTTTGTCAAGAGTAGGATTTGAACCCATGACCTGTTGATCGCAAGTCCAACGCTCCACCCATTGCGCCACTGCACCACCTTCGTGTTACAGTAGGGTAATTGAACTGACGGCAGCGAGTAATCAAAAGCAAAGCACATTTTGGAGCTTTATTTTCTCTGAAGGTCTGACGATTAACGCAAACGTTCATTCTGCAACATTGCTGTTATAAATACGCAACATGAGAGTCCACCACAATTCTGAAGCGATGAAAATACCAAGCAGATGAAACGTGGTGACTGTCAACAATAATAATAACACAACGGACGCATGCAATTAGCATCCGTTTTCTTGCCGACAAATGACTTATACTCTGAAGTTTCATGTTAGCATCATATATGATTACAACAGAACAACAACCAGTATAATACACTACACATTTCTGCCCTTAAATCAATACTAAAAATACGTTGCTAAGCTTTCACCGATAAATACATCCTAAGTTGCCACATCTGTGACATGCATTGGACACTGGTGTCTGCAATAATGTACCATCAATGAAGAACAACTACCATCTTGGATGATGGCGCAGATGCAAAGAGGTCATCAGCATCATTTTCATCAGTAAACAGGCTGCCGGCATGTTTTCTAGGCACAGAATCTTTAATCGTCGGTTTAGCGGCAGGCTTCGGCGGTTGCTGTACCGGCTTGACAACAGCTGTGTCTTGTGTTGTGGTATGTTGATGACTTGTGCTCTCTGAGGCAGCAGTAACATCAGCAGCCGTTAGCTTGGCATCAGACAAGTTATCAACTTGCTGTTTGGTATTTGCACCAGCAAACAGTGGACTTGACGGCACGGCCTGCGCACATGCATCAATAACATAGTCACGCAGATTACCGCCAATAAATTCACTCAATCACGGCTTGTAAGGACGGCCAAAGTAATGGGAAAGGGCAGATTTCGACACCCCATATCTCGGAAACCAGTCAACCGATTTTGTTGAAATTTGAACCTTAGAACTATCCTCCAAAAACTATCTTCCATGCAAAATTTGATTTAAATCCGACGACATGGGCGGACTGGGCAAATACCCAGTTTGCCACTGTAAGGTTTCTTTGTCTTTCTTTTTTGGTTTCTTCGTCATGCGCACAGGTCGCCCTAGTGGACCAATTTTGATGACCTACCTATATGTCATATAACGTCTTTCCATGCAAGGATGTGCCTTTTAGGGGTTTCGAGGATATCACTCCCTATTTATGGGTCCAAAGGCCCATAAAACTCCAAAAAAGTGGGTTCGAATAGACATTTTCAAGCATAATGCAAACAAATATTAAAATGTGCATATTATCGAAACTACTGCACCAATTCCAAATTTTGCACAGTTACAAAGACCACCAAATGCTCTTCGTGGGTGGTCTAAACTCGAGTAAAACAAATCCAAGACGGCAGACGGCCGGCATTTTGATTAAAAAATCGAAAAATGGCCATATCGCCACAATTGTTTGGCTGATCTGCATAAAATTTAGCACAGTGATGCACATTGGCCCTCCGAACCATGCTGACATTTAAAATTTCGAACTTTTAAAAATTCAACATGGCGTAGGGCCGCAATCTTGAAAAATACAGAAATGGCCACATCTCGGAAAAAGTTTGACCGACCAGCATGAAATTTAGCACGGTGACGCACAATAGCCCTACGAAATGCGCCGGCAGTTAAAATTTCCAACTACTGTATGGTACTGTTTGTGCGATCGTAAGTTTGGCCGTTTTGGTAGAGTGCCGGCTTGTGACACAAGGATAGACCAACAAACAGACAGATGACAACAGCATACACCACGCTAGGATAGGGTCATGCGGTAACAAGCCATTTGTGACTCTAAATCAGAATCTCTTGATGACACAGAGAAACAGAGTGATGACAGACGAGTAGCAAGTGATGTGACAGCTTAAACTGCACAAGACAGGTAGCTCGAGTTGCAGTAATAAGTTGGTGTGTAAGACAAATGTTTACACATTGCTTAATTTTTCACAGAAAAACTCCACATATACAGAATGTGCACAGCCCATCCACATTTCAATGTTGAGAATGTACATTATGTTTGAGGTTTATCACACAAACGTTTAAAGCTAACAGCAATGAGAATGTTTACCGCAACAGGAGCAAAGAGGTCAAATGTAGGACTGTCATCAGCCGCAGCAAACAGGTCATCACTGGTGAACAGTGACAGACTGGGAGTCGGCTTAGCTCTTTCTGCCTAGACACACATACACACAAGCACAATTGCTTTCCATTGTTGCCATGTGACTGCTTCATTTAAATAACATTTGCATACCTACTTTCTTACAAGAATGCACCCTTAACTAAAAAAATATATAGAACACAAAATCAACACACACAAAAAACTAAAGCCAGGTTTAATCGCCTCCTAAGACATCCGACACGGAAACGAAGTGGGACTATTTTGTTAGAATTGGAAGGGATGGAAAAGCAAGAAAATAAATGAAGCGAGTAATATAGGGAAATGCAAAAGTAAAAGATACTAAAAAACAAAGTAAAAGGTGGGAAAGTGAAGGGATAAAGGGGAATTGCCCCAGGCTGACACGGGGCGAGTAATTCAAGAAAAAGAAGACCGGTTGATCTAAAACTGACCATGTGACCAGCTCGACAATACCTGAATCAACACTAACGTACTCTGATATTTCAGCGTGTGCAATGAACACGACTGGTAGACTACCGCAGAAGTGCCAACAGTGGTCGTCTTGGTCGTCTTTGATGCTGTGCTTGTTGAGCTAACTGCAAACAAGTCCTCATTATTATCTTCGTCCTCGTCATCAAACAAGGACAGCCTCGCCTTCTGCTGCCCTGTGTCTGGACGTTCTTTGGACACGGCAGCCTCCGACGACACGGTTCTTTGTTGTGACATCGACTGAACATTCAGACAGTTGCATGAAACATACTCAAAATGAGCCATCGTCTGCAAATGACAATGACAACTGGACAACTCACGGAAGAAATTTTTTTCCCATAACTGCTAAACAACTCTCTGTAAAAACTGACTAAGCTTACTCTACAGTGGTGTAATGAGAGAC
>Ga0209780_1002688_pt1 | contig 12791 bp, 6 predicted proteins | sample WorMetexBAHAMAS2_FD_187384 | JGI IMG/M metagenome (GOLD analysis project Ga0209780, IMG submission 187384) | Marine gutless worms symbiont microbial communities from Max Planck institute for Marine Microbiology, Germany - Inanidrilus exumae... | ecosystem: Host-associated > Annelida > Digestive... | reverse complement strand
TATCTGTGGCAATACGATAACAAGAAGTTGCTAATTCCTGACGAACAAGTACAGCGGTGCCGCCAAAAGGACGACCACACATTATGCCAGACATAATTTTATTCTCCATTGCTGTTATAGCGCGCCGTGCGGGTGAGGTACAGGATAGTCTCTGAGAGACAGACGCGCATGTCTGTTGTGACTGTCCGAGACTGGCTGATCCGTCGTTGATTAATTGTCACTCATTACGGTACTAAATAGGCCACACCCATGCAGTGAATATTTAATTTTAATTAGCGTCAAGCACGATGTACGGTACAGTACTCGGTTACTGGATTTGGCCGTGTCGCCGGGTCACTCAGCGTCCGCAAGTAGGTTGGCCATATTGGACAGTCACGTGATCAGTAGTCCTTCGAGTGATTGGTTGGTCATTTGCATACGATTGGCGGGCATCTGTGCGCTGATTTTACAACGTTTGTCTGTGAGTGATTATGGTCTGTGCCTGCCGAGCTAGCGCTGATGTATTCATTGATGGTTTGCTTGCCGTGTGTGTGTGTCCGTCTGTCCGTCCGTCCGTTCACTGCCTGTGACCTCTAGTTAAGCTGGACACAGCTGTCCATTGTTCTTCGACAGCATGTCACTTGCGTGGTCTTTACAACTAGAACAGTTGTTTCTGTTGGTCGTTACTGCAGTCTTGTGATGTCGACCATACCAAGGTATCGGGTCTCGAGAGCACTTGAGTCCAGTTTCTAAAGGTCTTGGTCTTGAGATCCGGTGTCAAGCTTTTGGTCTTGAACTTGAGTCCTTTAGTAAGGTCTTGACTACAAGACTGCACTATTGAGTGCATTTTCTTTATTGCACATCTAAACGAACCATAGTTGTTCCGCACGTTCATTGCGAAAATAAAGTGCGTTAAAATGCGAGCACTGTTCAAAGAAAATAAAGTGCCTTAAAGTGCGTTGAAAAGTGCGTTAATTGTCAATTTCAAGCTATGTTCTGTGGTGTAATAGCGTCTTGAAAGTTAGAATGTAAGTGTATGAGGCTGTTGTGAACTGAATACTGATTCTTTAAGCTGTTTAGGCTGTTATGAAAGTTTTTAAACATCAATGATTTTATTTGATTACTTAAAGATTCAGTTTCAAAACACAAGACTAGAAAAACGTGAAGTTCAATCACATAATAAAGTGCTCTAAAGTGCGCACACTTTTCGCGGAAAATAAAGTTGCGTTTTGCACGTGCGGAACAACAATGAAACGAACGTTGAACCACGTAGTGCAGGCTTAGATGGCTGGAGCCAGCCATATTGCGCGAGGTTGCTTACAGCTAACTCATCCGTGCGATGCTGTCGGTTGCTCACATACTGCAGTCCAACCAGGCGTAGTGTTTGAAAGCTTAACAATTACGTTACGACTATATTATGCCAAATAATGTATGAGAAACGAGTGTCATTTTGTGAGTACAGATCAAGGTTAACTTGACAAAAATACACCATTCGTTTGCTGCAAACAGTGCTACAAGAAATACAGCTGTTAAAACTCAAACCGGGTCAAACTGCGGGTCTGACATGCTGACCCAACCCGACCCGACCGAAATCGTTGACCCGGTGACCCGTGACACGGAGACCCAGTTCCAACTCTGGGTTTGATGACCCGGGTCACTGAACCGCCTCAATTCCTTATCAGTTGCATCCGTTAACTGTACTTTGTTCAGACTGGACGCACGTGTTGCGTGGTTGCGCTGCGGTAGGGCGTTGGACTTGCGATTGACAGGTCACGGGTTCAGTTCCCAGCCGGTCCGCTTTCAAGTATCATAGGTCAACTCAGCCTTGCATCCCTCCGGGGTTGCCAAATCGATTGCCTGCTTCGGCTGGGGGTAAAGGCGGGATTCTCACCTCTGCTGGGTGGCAGGTAACACTGTGTGATCCCATATGGCATGTGAGTTTCCGGTAGCGGTGAGACTAAGTTGTTGTTAACGGCTACACACTGTTTACTTTACTTTTACCTTGCGAGTGCTGTTTGGTAGGTCTGCGGTGTAACGAACGGTGCATGTGTATAAGTATGAGTTGGTGGTTGTGGTCGATGGTGGTTTATTGCCGTATCAGCCGCTCTAGTCGTTGCCACCAGATGCTGCCCATCGACTTCTGCTTTGCTATATTCCCGTTAACGATTTTTTTCGACAGCAAGTTGCCCAGCTGTTAGTGCGTGCCACCACCGTACAATAATAACCCACGCAGACCGTATAGTCGGCGGCGTGGGTCGTGTTTTTGGCGGCGTTCATGTGTCTGTATGTCGGTTTTTTTTTGCCGCACGATGTCTCAAAAAAAACCGATGCGGCTAGGATCACCAAACGTGACATAGAAATGTTCCGCCATGTGTCCGGGAAACCAGTTTATTTTGGAGTCAGAGGTTACAAGGCACAAAAAAACATTGCGGGCGTGGGTCATGGCGCTCTTGTACAGTGCAGATCTAGTTACGTCTGTATCGTGAACTTGGTGTAGTAGACCTACGTGACTCTTAACAGTTTGTATAACACACAGGACTGATGACATTTCCAGAATGGATTGTTTATTGAAGGCGTGTGTAACGAATGCTATCACGTCTGATAGAAAGATATGACTGAAATGAATTGTTGTTAATTTGATGACGCTGTTATGGCGATTATGCCTTAGTAATGTGGTTATTTAATATTTTTGATAGTGTATATTATTGCTGTGCTGTATGAAGGCATCGGGAACGTAAAAAGGCGGACCGTCAAATTCTGCGTGAAAGTCCATTAATACTGAAGCACACTGCCCCGTAATTAGTGGGTCATGTATGGCTGTATCTGTGTATAAACTGAACTGAACCGTGCACTGATGAATATCTACTTCGGATGCCAATTATGTATTTCTGGCTGCGTCGGTATATACTCATAGTTCAGTCGTGGTTCAGTCTGTCACCATTTCACCAATTTCTGCGGTCTGCTGAGTTGGCAACGCCAAGAGTTACAATGGACGTCGCTTTTTCACCATTCTTCGTCAGCGTGGCCGCCATAATTCCGTCGTAACCGGATATTAACGCCGTCGATCGGTGCTCTACGGTCTTGCGTATGGCGCGCGGTGGCGCCGTGCATGGCAGCAAGTGCTTGCAGTGCGTTGATGGTGGGCCTAATAGCGGACAGGTATCCACTCCTCTTCGCCGCCGCCGCCGTCGTCGTCGCTCTGCCTCCGCCGTGCTCTGCGCATGCGCGTAGTGCTCGGGTGTTTTTTGCGCGCGCTGTATCGTTGCTGTTGCTTGGCACTAACGAGTAACGAGCAAGCGCGTAAACAGTGGTCACTGGTCAGTTTGGCGTCGGTACCTGGCATCATTCCGCCTCCAAGACCCGGTCGTCGACGTATACAGACCGATATGAGTCTACTCTGTTGTACGTCGCAGCGTAAACGTTCGTCGAAACGCGTCCGCTTTTGTCGCGGTGAGTAGCATGCTGTCTCGCTATTTCGTATTTTATGTTTACCGCAGGGCTTTGTTTGCTGGGTGGGGTCGCGGAGGGAGGTTGACACCGTAGATTTATATAGCCATGCAGCTGCTACCGGTAATGTATTATAGCCGTTAAGAATGCGTAGTTTTGACAAAATGACACCGTCTGATATTTTTTTACCCACGCAGACGGCATTCGGGGGGGGGGTAGTTTTTACCTCCGTTTGTCTGTGTGTCTGTCTGTTTTTCCACACGATATCTCAAGAAACTGATGCAGCTAGGATCACCAAACTTGACGTAGAGATGTTCCACGAATAGTCCTGAAAACCCATCTATTTTGGGGTCAGAAGGTCAAAGGTCACGGTCACGAGTTGCAAAAAAACATTGCCGGCGTGGGTCTTTGCACTGTTGTGAGTGCTGGCTTCTTCTAGTTGACCCAGTGATCCCGTAACTGAAATAGCCCCAACCTAACCCTAACGTTAGCCTAGTATATGCGTCGTTTGCCTACCAGCAGAAACAGATGCAGATGAACATTTCAGCTACTTAGCGTCGCGCAGAATTCTGTCATCGAATGATTTGTCGCCCAAACGTCTAGGGACAGTCTTCGACTCAGCACTGTTGCTCTTATGCTATCAGTCGGCACGGAGCAGTTCGATGACCGCTGACGTTTGAGTACAGCTGGACATTGCTGAGCACGTTGCTGGCTTTTCACCGTTGTATCATCGTCAATAGTAAACTGTGCTGACCAGTCAGTGTGATTTGCTGGGTCGTACGGCATGTATTGGCATTGAAAAAACGTGGCGTTTGGCAAGCTGTGTGTTACCGACCACTTTAGTGGACCGGCTAGTGCAGTCGATTAGCTGTGCGTGTGTGTGTGCGTGCGTGTGTGAGTTTGTATGATAATTTTCAAACTTCGCGTTTTTAATGCGCTACTATTTAAAACCAGTTGTCGGTTTTGAAACCGGGTCCAGTTCGGTCAGCTGACCAACGAATATGCGTGTTGTCTTCGTAATACCGTCTCAGCTGTCATGGCCACACTGTTTATTTTACGCAGCAGCTGCGAGAGTTTTTTCAGTCGGATTGGCGGACGCATTGCGATGCAATCTTTTCTCGACGCTGGCGAGCAGTGATTATGTACTTGAGCGAGGACAAAATACAGTTGCGCTGTATTTTTTACCGCGCACCGCACCGCACCCTGCTGGGCGTGTGCTGTTTACCGAGGAACGATGTACGACCAACTTGTCTTTGATATAGATCAATAATCTACGTGCTTGGCATAGTCCAGGCGATGGATGTCCAAGTGCCTCCGTGAATAACTGCGTGACATCATGGGTGACAACAAACACCGCCGAAAAGACAGTTGATTTATTGCTTGATTTTCTGTCGTCAACCAGGCTCCGCCTATATACATCATGAGTGTTTTTGATTAATAACCATCGGGTTCTTTTGTTAGACCGCATCGCCAGCATTCACGCAGTGCATAGATACGGTCTGTTGTTTCAGATGTCGCACGTATCATGGCCTGTGTGTCTGTTTGTCTGTCGTGCGTTGGTCACACGGGTGAGCTGTGCAAAAACGGCTGAACCGGTAGAGATGCCGTTTAGGGGGACGGGGGATGGGCAAGGAACAGTGTATTATATGAGGGTCCAGATCCCCCACGGGAAGGGGCATTTTTGAGGAGGATATGTGCCGGCCCATCATAACGTACGTACGCACAAGTGCATTGCGCATTGTTTGCCTGCCGCCGCGGGCGAATGTGCCTGCCCAGCGCACGCGGCGGACGGCGAGGGGCGACAAGACGACGATGCAGCCTTTTATCAGATTACTTTGGACACTTGGTCATGGTGTAGTAGGTTGCTTATGACGTCACAACAACCTGTCATGAAAACCGCATCCCTTGGTTGCTGTAGGCGGGGCCTGGATAACGAGCGGGCCGTGGCTGACGATGAAAAAAAAACAGAGTGATAGTCTACTCAGAATTTACTGAGAGGGTCACGTGACGTACAAACTGCCGCCGACGTGGTTTGCTTAAAATCCCTGAAATATCGCAGTCCGTGGCTGAGAGAAATCAGCCGAGCTGTAACGCTGTCCGCCAACCAAACGACATGACATGCGATCTGACGTCACGTGTACGTAGTGACTGACGTCATGTCAGCCGACATTGATCGCTCGGTGCACCAAGACCACACACCGGCTATTATAGGGTCATCCCTCTAGGAGACACCGTTACTGATTGCACTTGTCATATATCTGTCTGTCCAGTGCCAACCCATAATTGAACGAGAAAATGGTCAAAAGCGCAAAATTGACGTGAAGGCAACCCATTTCGCATAGACTCAAACATCGCACAGACTCGCGTGTCAGGTTTTGGTTAATGGTCAAAGTCACAAGGTCAAGAGACTGTCACTGACCTTTCCCTTTCCTTCCATCTTTTACGCCACTTCCTCTCTTTCCTTCTGCCTCCTCTTATCCCTCTCTCAGCCCATCTTCTCCCTGTCTTCCGCCTCCTCAACCCAACAAAATCCGGCCAGCAGTGCCTTAAACCCAAACCAACGGAAATTGGGGATCAAAATTTCGTCTAAACCCAACGACCCAAACCGGTCATCTGACAGCGAATGGGCGTGCTATCTGTCTGGAAGGAGCCGATAACGTTTCGGCCATCGCGGCGGCATCTTTGGTTTGAGGTGGGATTAGTAGTATCCCTGTATCATGTAGGCTGCAGCATGTGTAAGAATTTTAATGTTCACGGTACATTCATAGGAAAATTGAATGTATCTGTGGCATTCAGTTGAATGAAAAGACAGCTTTGAAACGACTGCAACGAGTTCCAATCTTTACATCAAATTATGGCAGAAAAATACCGGCTCTAATCGTTTAATTGTGATCATAGGTGTAAAAACATTTTGTCATATTTCAATAAAAACACGTTTCTAAGTACTTTTTATTCTTGGATGTTTTTAATTTTTGCAACATTTATATGTAATCAGAGTCGTTGTACGTCATGATGTTAAGTGCTAGTTTAAAATCAACGGCTGTCGTGTTAATTACAAAAAATATTTTACCCTTTTTAGGTAATCATATTTCGCATAACTTCACAATTCACATAGACAAGCACAATTACTATGTACTATAAGAGGCCTGATAAGTCTCTGTAGCTACTTAACTGAGTCTCAAACTGCAAATAACAACTGATGTCGGACATGTTTTTATTCCATGTTTGTTAATGCCCTTTCTTCAAGTATAAAAATATGAATATTTATGTTTTTCTTTATTCCAAAATCTATGTTTTCTACAAGTATGATTGTGATTACTACAACAACGTGCTGTCTTTTTCTTGCTGCTTCCTGAGCACTGGTCCCACATCGTTACATTTGAGACACTGCAGCAGATTCCCGTCGCTTCACGACGCACGGTGCTCCGTCTGCCAGTACTGGTCAGTGAGTGTGTGCTGACCATTAACTGACCACTCAGTACAAACCATTCACTCTTCCCGCTAATCACGGACAATTTACGTTCGTATGCCGAAACTAATGAATATCTGCGGTCCCGATGGGCGACACAATATGCGACACTCACTCCCTGCAATTTCTGTGGGTTGTTACCTCTCAACGTTCTACCTGTGCATGTTCTTTTCCTGTGGCGTTTTTGTGGGGCAACATTTACTTCATGTTTGGAGATGTTGTGGCTGTCCGTTCGTCAGCTTTGGCGCAGTTTGTAAGTACCTAAGAACGTTCCTTAGGCGCAAACGTTGACAATGCGCCGTGGTCGACTAACTTCCAGAGTTCAGTTGCCGCTAAAATTGGTCATGGCTGATGTCCTGCTGCCGACATATGTTTGAGTCGTATTTTAGGTAGCATCCCAGCAATAGCTAGATGCAGCCTATTGCTACAGACGACAATGACGCTGTGTGGTTGGGAAGGTAACCGCACGTCTGGCGTCGCCATGGCCATGCGATGCAGAGTCGATTTTTCCGCCTACGAGCTCAATGCCTAGTAAATAGAGGAGATGCGCACGGCGCCTACTCTGCTGTTGGGAGTATGGCAACCTTTTTGTACGCGCTCGGGTGGTCTCGCGTGCGAGGTCGTATATTCACCGGTGCCTCCGGGCGATGTATGCTCTGCCGCCGGCGACGACGACATCGGCTTTGTCTGCATGCGATGAGCCGAGCTAGCGATGAATGCGTGTCAATGTGCCAGCGAGTGATTGATGCTAAGTTCTGCCTGATGACGTGTCTCACAATGCTGCTGCTGCTGCTGCTGCGCATTGTTGTATCTTGGTGTTTAATTGTCGACCATTTTGTGGTCCATGTATTGCGGTCGGACTGTCGTATGTGTGTTCACGCGGCGAACGAAATGACCTTTGACCTAGATTTTTGGCGCCATGGTTCATCTTGACCGTATCTAGGTCAGATTCACAGGTCAGAGTTCAAAGTCGCAGGAGGACGAAACTGTTCCTTTGATCGGCTGGAAGTGAAACAGTGAAACTGAGACAACGAGATCCGGCAACGTGAAGGAAAAGCAGACCGGAATTGGAAACTAAATAAGTAACAAGCGGCATAGTGGTCGGGGACAGTGGTGGCGGAGCCGTGGGGTTTAGGGGGTCAGCTGACCCAGTGTTAGAGATGGGGTCAATGCTATATCTTTGACCCTCCCTCCCCCAATAATCCGTGAGAGGTCGTAACACTGCTCTTATTGTACAGTACTGAAGTAGGCTGAAGTCACGTGACCATTGACCATTAGCAGTTTTCGCACTACGTATCGTTCACACAAGCCTGAATATTCATGAAATCATGTCCAGCTATGATGCGCACATTTTCTTACCTAAAACTAACCAAAATACAGAGTTTTGACCAAAAAAACAAATTTCCGGCTGTTACCCCCGAATCCCCGCGGCAGGAGGAGCCCCATCCGGCACCCTCTCCGTCCCAGCCCATGCATTCTGACATCCAATATTTTCGACGCCACCGGTCGGTGCGGGTGGGGGATGTTCATTCTGCTGTTCCTCTGTTTCGCTGTTGTGGTTGGTCTAGCTGGTCGACTGTCCCGTGCACTCAGTGACCTCGCGTGCCTGGTTCTTGTTCTTGTTCTTCGTTCCGTTGTTGAATAAACCTGTTGACCTCAAAATGCGACAATATCTCAAGTTTGCCGACGGCATACATGTTCAAGCGGTTCACAGTCCGCCGCGCTGCACTCCAAGCCTCCATATTAAGTGGCCATGTGGGGGGAGCTACCGCTGAATGCATGGTCTGATCAACAATGCACAATGTACCTATATGTTATGGCATGGCCGCTCAAAAATATAGCAATTGATGGTTTGTAGCCTGTATGTCGTAATGACCTTCTTAAGATTCCTAGTGTGATATACTGTCCTTACTCCACTAAGTGTGGGTACGTGTACTCGATCCCCCTAAATCCGCCTCCAGTGTAATAAATAGCCTACGTCAGCTTCTGATGGTCATGAAATATTTTCGGCCGTGTGGAGTCGTGTATGATTAGAAATCACCAACGCAGAGTAATGAAACAAGTACGTCCGTCTTCGGGGACGGCTGTATATCCACATATGCCGATCCTACGTCCACACGCCGACGCCACGCGATTTCACGAACAGCGCATCTCTAGCGCGGCGTTTGGCCCACGCGCTCACTGAACTATAAACGGAACGTCGCTTTGACGTCGGTCAGCCTAGGCCTGCAGGCTAGGGTAGGCTCCCATTCGTCCGATTTTGGGCTTATGGGGGAGCAAAGTTCATCAAAATGACCACTCAGTACAAACCATTCACTCTTCCCGCTAATCAAGGACAATTTACGTTCTTGAGCTGAAGCTAATGATAGGTGACACAATATGCGACACTCACTCCCAGCAATTTCTGTGGATGGTTGCCTCTTAACTTTTTACTTGTGCATGTTCTCTTCCTGTGATCACTGGTCAGTTTGGCGTCGGTTCCCCGGGATCATTCCGCCTCCAAGATGCGCGCGGGTGGTCGGGCGGCCGTGCATCAAAATGGGAGATTCCCTGCCCAGGACGCCGATGAACCGCCGTGCAAAATTTGACGCCGCTAGCTTTATCCTCGGCGGAGAAATCCGTAACCGTACAAACATACAAAATTATAAACAAACAGTAACCGATATATCCACACCTTGCCTATGGGATAATAAATACGTGGCACCTTCGCTCGCTGTCTATCCGGTGTGCGGTTAGCGTTTAGCCGTTTGCGGTAGTTAATCATGATCATGCAGGTCGTCGCAGCCACCTGTGTCACTCATGACTGATGGCTGCGTGCGGTCCCAGCTGCGGTATATATTGTATTATCGATTACGTTTACCGTGTGCTTTGTATAATTAATTACTTCGGCGATAGAAACCGGTGTTACGCAATATACAACTGTTTTCTTCTTAAATTTTGTATACAGTGACTGCATAGCTGATATTGCAGCTTATTTGCGGTGGTAATAATTCGTCATTGACTCATGAATGAATTATGTTGAGATGTTATACACATGAATACAGTTCGTACTTGATGTTCTGGTGTGATTCTTTGTGTAAAACTATCGAACGATGAGTCGTATGTCTCTGCCTGTGAACGTTTTGATAATGTCTTGAAGCTGCAGCTTTGCTTTGTTGCAACTGCGGTCAGCTTTCTTAAATATTTACCTCGCTCCTGATACGGATGCCAAGTATTGTGATTAGTTATACTACGAACCTTAAGAAAGATTACAGTGAATGTAGGCTCTCACCTTGGACCACTAGTCTTTGTTACTGGCCTGCCTAATAGGCCAGTATGTTTTGCTCGCTGGCATCTGTCGTCGTCTGTCGTCGTCTGTAACACTGCTGGCGGGCCGGGGGCTGGCGGACCGGCCGCCTGGCACGCGGGCGGTCGGGTGGCCGACACTCCACGGCGGGTCAGTATTGTTACGACCCGTTAGGGCGACACCTTGTTATACTCACTAATGACTTCAGCTGGTAGTTATACATACACAGATTCATTGATGACCGAACGCTGCAGTTTGAAATCATTCAGAGTGTCATGACTCTGGCATGCAACGTTCACTAGACGCAGTGCTTGAGTAGTCAGCATCTGAATCATATGAACATGAACTGTGCGAAGACTAAGGCGATGGTGTTCGGATCAGTTAGTCAATTACTGTTGCGTCTATGACTGTTGAACGTCTGCCTGTCTACAAGTTTCTTGGCGTCACTATAAACTCGGCTCTTAAACGGGACGACCATGTTACTGCCGTCACTTCCAAGGCGGCAAAACATCTTTTGTTTCTGAAAAAAACTTTAAAAACTTGCCGGCGTCTATGCTGAAGACCTTGTATATTACTGCCAAGCTGTCGTCCGGCCAGTCCTTGAATACGCGGGTTGTATGACACTCCAGTCTTACAAAAGATCAAACACAGCCGCATTGTCCAAGTAACATTCCTTACCATTCTATTGAGCGTGTAGAACACTTGAATTACCGTCGTTGCGAGATTAACGTCGCAAACAATGCGGATCTCTGTTCAAGCAAATAGTCGGCGATGCTTTCATGTCGTGCATTTTGCTGCCAACAAAAACGAGGCTCACACCTTATTGACAGGCGTCTATCTGCTATGTCATACCGGTCACTTCATGAGCGAACAACTCGTTTAAAAAACTCGTTTATTTTGTTTGAATTAACTAATTTTCAATAGTTTTTACTTAAGTGATTTGTAACGTTTTAATATTATGTATGTATGGATGTGTGTATGTCTGTTAATCCAGCCTTTGGCTGCCAAAGTTCAAAGAAACCTGTATCAGCGTGTATGTATGTCTGTCTGTCTGTCCGCTCGCGTGTCTCAAAAACCACTCGGCCAAATTTCGCCAAATTTTCTGCACATGTTACCTGTGCCATTGCTGGATCCTCGTCTAACAGTAATTCGATATGTTATGTACTTCCGCTTTTGTGGACGACGTCATGTTTTCATATAATGTAGGACATAGAACAGTGTCAAAGAGGACGCCTATGTTTCGTTCAGTTCGCCAGGTGGCGGCAACTTTCGTCGGGATCACCCGATGGCGGCACCGGGGGCGAAGTTTGTTGTCTCGGACTGCGTCTTGTTTATTTCACAACGTGTATGACTGCATTTCCGCTGCTATTTATAAGGGAACGTGATACTTTGAGTTAATGACTGTACTTAATTCAACACGACAGTGATGATTCACAGTAAATATTGACAGAAAATAATCCCCTCCCATCAGTCAATACAGTACCAGTAAACACACATTAACGTGTTAAAGACACTCGAACGAAATTTGGTTTATAAAGGTAGCTTTATGTGATTGTTTAGAAATTGTCGTAAGCATGTAAAATGTAAGGCTGAAACGTGTAGCTGCTTATGGCAACGTTGTGGCTTATGCTATGGATTGTTCAGGTGGCTCGGTAGTCAGTGAGTTAGGGCGTCGGACTTGTGGCTCAATGGTCGTGAGTTCGATCCCCGGCCGCCGCATTATCGGTCAGTTGGTACTGGGATGGGTGACCGTCTTCGGGCAGGCATACCACCTCAGTATGTAACCAGCCCAGGTGCTAGCCCATGGATGTCAAACCGCCCCTGAAAGGGGGCGTGGTTAGGTCACGTGAACCATTTAAATTTTGGTGGGCACCAACCACACCTCTAGAACGGCTGATCGTCTCAGGTGCTGCCAACTTAGATGGACGGTCAGTGTGGTAAACTGGTGACGGTCTCGGTCACCAGTTTATCACACTGACCGTCGACATCTGTTTACAACACCTGAGGTACTGCGTCGCTCGAGTCTGTCAGCGGCAGCAGAGACTTGTACATGCTAACAACTATTTTTCATGAATCGCATGAAGCTACATTTCTAAACCAAATTTCACCCCGGAGGTGGATTATTAGAGGTAATTTACCTACGTCCAGAGATTCATGTTACGTTAGCTGAATGTGACCAATGGATGTGGCCGTTGTGGCTGTGGCGTGTTTACTGTTGACGCCACGGTCGGCCATCCCAGCAGTTGATTGATGAGATGAATAAGTAAAGCTTTAGTGTGTGTTTGTGTTGATTCACCAAGTGTGTGTGTGTGTTCAGATGCAAGCTCGAACGTGCGCGCGCGAGCTATCAAGGACTACTGCAACTCACTTGACCCGAGTCACATCTCGTTCAGAGAAGGAGACCTTATCACGGTACGACACGCTTCGCGTGAAATCGCTGCGGCCCTTGGGGCTTGGGTTGCACAGCTAGGACTAGGTGCTGAGTGGACGGTGAACGGCGAGAGGTGTGGTTTACAACGCCGCCGACAAAATTGATTTTGGTGCGACCAGTCACCGTGTTACAGTTCAGATGGCGTCTTTGCTGCTGCCATCAGGCCTCTAGAATTGGGT
>Ga0209780_1002687_pt1 | contig 12796 bp, 7 predicted proteins | sample WorMetexBAHAMAS2_FD_187384 | JGI IMG/M metagenome (GOLD analysis project Ga0209780, IMG submission 187384) | Marine gutless worms symbiont microbial communities from Max Planck institute for Marine Microbiology, Germany - Inanidrilus exumae... | ecosystem: Host-associated > Annelida > Digestive... | reverse complement strand
GGAAAGGGGGGGGGGGGAGCAAATCGGCAATCTACGATCAAATACCCACCATATGGTGAAAATCGGCCCGGTAGATCCTCAGATGGCTTTGCTCAAAGGTTTATTTAGAAAAGAAATTAACGCAAGCAGAACATATAGCCCGTGGAGAACGCATGCCGCGCGGGCTAAATAAGAGCTTATATGCCGGAGAGGAACCGCGACGCTCTCCATCAAAGTTCACTGTCGTCACTATCACATACGACAATAGAATTTACACTAAGTTCTCTTTAATATAAATTAGCCCCGTACGGGACTGACGGTCGACTCCTCACAAGTGACGTTTCTGCCAACTTCAAAGTCACATGACACAAAAACTAAGCCATATATCAAAAATCCGGCCCCGATAAGCTTTAGGTATTGTGCCCTAATTTAAGAAAAACATGGTTATTTGCCAGCCCCCATTGTAAATGGGGGAGCAGATAGCCTTTGAAAATGGCCGAATTTCCGACTTTCCAGGGCTCGTGACCTTGACCTTGGATCGGGTCATACTGCACACCGTCATGCATCACTCATCGACCTCTATCTACATACCAAATTTCATTGAAATCGAAGAAACTTTCTGTGGATGGGCGGAAGGACATTTGAGACCCACTTTACTAGGTCGACTCGGAGGAGTCGACCTAAAAAGTTAAACATTCAGGATTTTCAGCCAACAGACATTGCACAGTTGGGCCAAGTCTCCAAAAAGTCGGAAAAAGCTTGACTGTCAATGATGGGGTAATTTCTGCATCACGTGATGAGTGCACGTGCCGTGCCGTCGTGCAACGGCTGCAGCTGCTGAGGTGGTCGCTCATACTACTCACAGTCCCGTTTACCGCCGTTCTTTCAGTCGATTGTCCTCCGTGCCGGTAGGAATGCCAAGTATTGTGATTAGCAGCACCTCTGTCCGCTCCCATAACATAAAAGCCACAAGCCCATAATTTCACCACATTTTCTGTACATGTGTTCCGCGGCTAGTACTTCGTAGTCAGCTAATACACGATTTGTTTTCCGAGACACGGGATTTAGAAAAAGGCTACAATTAGCGGAAGGGACCTTCAAGGTCACTGATAGCAGCGCCATTTCACAAGCCAAAAAATGATTCCATATTAGTCTTCCATTGCAACTAATAACTATGTCTCTATCTTATACCGTTTCTAAGATACTGTCACTTATTTACGAAAATAAAGTCCCTTAGGGGGTAATTTATCACACGTCAGCTAGTACTCGGTATGGACAAACTGTATACCAAATATGAAGTGCCTAGCTTTTTAGAGGTCCCGGTTTTATACATCATGTAAGTCTTTCCATGGAAATCTTTCCATGAATTTCCATGGAAGATTTTCCAGTGAATTCCACATGGGCAAAAACAAAAAACTCCATGGAGACCCGTCGTGTTCCACGGTAATTCCATGGAGTATTCCACATGGAATTCCATAGTGTATCCACGGAGTTTTCATGTTTTTACCCACGTGAAATTCCATGGAAAATCTTCCATGAAAATTCCATGGAATATAAAACTGGGACCTCTAAAACGCAGGACTGCCGAAGACTTATGACAAACAAGGTGTCGCCCTAACGGGACGTAACCGTACTGTCCCAACGTGCAGTGTAGGCCGCCAGACCGCCCACGCGCCCGGCCTGGCTCATTAGGCGGGCCCATAACAAGTCCACACAAACAACAACAACAACGCATTCATGTTCTAAGAACTACGAATGATTGATTGATTGAGTTAAGGTTTTACCTCAAACTCGACACAAAAGCCAGGTTTGGTCGCCTCCTACGACCTTCGGCCTGGAAATGGAATGGCTCTGTTTTGGCAGGAGTAGACAGATAAGTCAGGAAGTAAATAAGTAAATAAAGTAAGAAAGTAAGCACAAGGAAAGGAAAAAGGAAGGAAGAAAGTGATGAAGGAAGTTAAATAAACATACAAACAAACAAATTCATATAGCGCCGAAATCAACACATGAATCACGGCGCATTACCGCCCCGTAGCCTGTTACGGCGCCAAAAAAAACTACGACTGCCGTACGTTTCCACCAAACGCACATCCAAAATTCGACATTGAAAACTGCAGCCGATGCAACATGCAAACAATGACTTTCGCCCATGATAACGAAGGTCTACGAGTATTGACAACTTTAGAAAGCTTAATGGCACCCATCTAACTGTATTGTCAGATGACAATCCTTTAAGAAAGTACGAACAGGACGCGTCAACAGAGGAAACTCGAACCTGCTACGTGTAAAGGAGTTTTGAAAAATCATTAACGGAGAAACTGACAAATCGCAAACAGACACGTGTGATCTGTGACTTTTAAAAGGGATGGGGTGTGGTGATCCCCTTTCAAAAAATGCTAAATACGCGGGCTGAGGGCAAGCGCTGCATCTCCCCCCGTACTTCACTGATAGGCTTGTTTTTTAATCTTGTCAATTCAGACCGTGTCCAGACCTAAGCAGTATGGATTCGGAGTGAGATGCGCACGCAAGCTGGCCTGGATGGCTAATGATGAAAAGCTGCCGCTGGACGCAAGCTGACTATAATGGACTCCTTACCTTTTTAGTGCTTTCAGCTGGCGAGGGTCGTACCTCGTACCCATTTAATTCCAATAGCTTTAACCAGGCCAGCATATGCACTAAAGTGGTTATATACATGTTTAGAACTGTTGTTTTTGCGAAGAAAGATATGTTAAGCTGCTTCAGCATTACTGTAACAGCTCCCATTGTCTTTACATGTACATGACAGATGAAAGGCAGTCACTCTTTTTAGAAGATTATTTAATAGCGACAGCAGAATGTTATGTGCTTTGACAGTGTTACCCATAATTCAGTATGAAATATTAAGATTAGCTAACAAATAGACACTAATGTGGTAAACTATTTTCGTAAACTACTTGACTGCGTGTGTTGAGACAGATATCTGGTGTAGTTTGTCCATCAAACAGGCCGTAGGCGGTGCTTCGGAAATAAAGCTGGCTGTCGGCTTGACCGTCTTCCCAGCCCTTCCGTCTGCCCAGCCTTGCTTGTACCCGGGCGCCTCGTAAGCCACACCCCGCCGCCGCCCGAGCCGCAGCTCGCCGCTTTGCATGTGCCTGCCGCGCGCGACCGTCCGTCCATCCAAGCCACGCCCGTGCTCACACATCGCGACAGTCCTATTTTAATATATAGATACGGATAAGCTGTAGGCGCCAAGAAGGCGGTATCCGTACCATATTTACTTCCGAAGCACCGCCTTCGGCCTATTTTTACACATTCTGCAAACTTCACTAATATAAGACATCTGATTGATACAAGTTAGGAAATGCAATGTTGTTGTGTTGCTTTTAGGTGGCTACGTTCAAACTGGCCCCCAAAAATTATTTTCCATATCAAACTGAGTTGAATTTTGCAAGAAATATGTAATTTAAGTCATTTTTAATGCCAGTAAAAATTCATAGTTTGATACAGTATTTAGGAATTTATACTTAACTCTCTGGCAGTTCCACCATGTTATTCCTGTTATATATTTTACATACGTTACCTTGTACAAATATTTCAGTTATTTTCTACAGTATTACATATCAGCATGGTGACAGCGTAGGTTTTGCCTTTTTTAATTTAAAAAAAAACACAATGCTTTAATTTTTTATTACAACAATTAACAACAACTCAACTACAAAATGGTGAGCTTTTAGGCATAAATCAATAAATTAAACCTTTTAACCAATGAATATCAGAATATGACTTCTAATATATATCCCATAACTGCTCACAAATTAATAAGCATCTGAATAAGCACAAATGTGTGATTTTCATTATTTATCATGAAGTTTTTTTGTAACATTTTTATTCTCATCTGCATAATTATTACAAGTACAGCTAAATGACACTCAACAGTAAGTAATACAAGTTTGTACTGTTAAGAAAAATATGAATGCAAAGTGTTTACCTTCCACTGAATAGAATGCAGCCACTGATCTCTGATATAATAATTTCTTGCCTGCAACAGAGAACGGTTTAATTTAACTGTTATCAAGTTTAATTGTAACTATTTAACTGTTGTAAATATGATACACTAAAAACAATTAAGCACATCAAATGCCTCCATATTATATAAATTGGACAAATCACTACACCCATCATTAATATAAGCATAAATGACAGACAACACAACTGCAATATGTTACACTACAAATGAAATGCCTACAATACTTACAGCAAATCTGCATCAATTTCCGTACACATAAAAAGGAACGTCTTTAGATTTAAGGAACAACTCTGACCAAATCTGCTTCACACAGTTGCACAGAATATGAACCCTCAAAAGAAATGTAACGATTTTGCATAACAGTATATATATATGGTTGCAAAAAAGCATCTGCCATTTGATAGTTTTTTATACGTCGCATGATGCCGAACTTGGACGTCACAGAATTCACGTGTTGGATACATCCAGCAGAAGATGCCGAAGTCAGACCCGGCAGTCCTAGGGTACAACTGAGCCAGGTCTCAATCTCCTCAGACCCGCCAACTCACATCCAGATTCCAACATGCGAGGGTTCAATCACAGGTCACAGTATCAGTTAACCGCGAATGTTTTTGTGGTTCAATATGCACAAAATCGACTCTGGTTGGGGTTTTGTCTCTGAACCCGCAGAGAGTTCAGAGCCTACAGCTGGTTTTCAAAGAAGTCGCCGCGCAACGGAAGAGCTGAGGAAGAAAAGAGAGAAGAGACCAGTCACCAGCAGTCAGCTAAAAGATGGTTCAGCGTATATCATGTATGAGCAGATTGCAACCTGGACAGTAATCTAACACGCCAGCTGTATAAATATGTCATCGCCGAGAAAACACATCAGACACGTCCAAATCATAACACAATCACATCCGGTAGTTTACGACAGCTCGCAGTCCACTTCATGAATCTGTGGACAGACATCTTGAACTGACAACGCGTCCGGCTCGACTGTGACATACGGCGCTATACAAATACCGATTTGCCAAGTTCTGTAACGTGGGCAGAGCTTACCAACGAAGGCGGAGGTCCGCCCAGTCCAGGGGACTTGTTGCAGTGGGCGGTAGCTGGTGCAGAAGGCAAGGGTCACACCATACTTTGATCGGTTAGCTAGCCCCCCTCGGTACCAGGCATTTGCGTCATATGTTAACTCCGGCGCAAGGGAAGAAAAGCGCGCAGGCGGTGTAATGTTTATTTTAGTTTTAAGACGCCGACGTGTAGACGGACATGTAGGCAGGATGCGGATGTCACGACGGCGAGATCACCACGGGAGGCGGTGCAGCATCAGCAGCAGTTGGAAGGGGTGGCTGTAGGAGATGAGGAGAACGTACAACCGAACCCAGCCTCCGCCACAGCCTTGCTTTAACCGCTGGGAACCTTTTCAGCGTTTTTTATTTCATGAAACTGTTGCAATTTTTAGTACTGATTAACAATAACAACTGTTAAATATGGGTAATGATTGACTGTTGTTACTGGCACCAGTGGTTAATAATAAATTAGACAATAATATGAATATAAATTATTTCATAAAGTCGCGCCTCGCTAACGCAGTGAACGTTATGACGTGACGTAAAACGCTGCGTCATCCAATTAAAGGAAGAAGAGTAGAAATGTCCAACGATTAGTACAGTTAGCTGAATAATAATACAGAACTTAACATTAATTTCTAAGTAATAACAGCTAATTGAGTGCTCTATTTGAAGTGAAGAGATAATCATATATCTCAGGACCACTGCGGTCGGTTACTTTGTTGCAAAGTACATACTGAAAGCTGACTATCCGACATCAAGATCGGAGTTTGACATCTTCTCCGGCTGAATTGGACGCTGTTTGAAATAACAGTGGAAGTGAAGCTACTTGTCTGATTTGAAGTACCAAACAAAATACCGTTGTGCAACGTTTGAAATGAAATTACACCTCGAAATGCTCTATTTGCTATATCTACATCGTCAACTCACAGATGTACCTTATTACAACGAGCCATATCTTCAAAAATGGCTTTGCATATTAAACATTTGTCTTAACACAAATAACTCTATTAACAGGTGTCAGATGTTTATTTATTGTATCTGCTGTATTGTTTCATAATGTTTGCTGTTTAATATATGAATTTTATTTTCCTTTTGTGTTTCACTCAATATGCATTCTGTAAAATACTTCGCTGTATAATAGGTGTTTATCTGTTTGAAAATAAGCCTAGCGGAGTGGCCAGTTGCACACGCAGTCCTGCCGTATCGCAGCGACGGCGGATAAAGCAGCGATGGATGCACGGTGCATTATGCCACGGCAGCAGGCAAGGACCGACCGAGCACACCCGGCCGCAGGGACGGTCGGTCGGCGTCTGTTGTTCAACGGCAACGTCCGTAAGTCGGCAACATACGCAGCAGCAGCAGCAGCCGAGCCGGGTCAACATCACGAGCCCGGCAGCGACGAGCAATATTGATCGACGAGACGACACATCGCGCCGGCTAGCCGCGCACACCATCACCGCCCGCAGCACCGCGACGCCATGTCGACGCCACTGGACCCGGACGACCTTGGAAACTAGCCCACATTGCCCTTCAACGCAGCCACGATGCCATGTCGGTACCCACCCCGATCCAATTCAGTCCAGGGACGGTTCAGTCGGTCATCGACACGTTGCCCGTGGCTCCAGCACGCACTTATTTCACGACCGCGACCCAGTCGACCACTGTCAACATACCACCCCCTCCTTCTCTCTTTCAACGTCCTTCTTACAGACGTCCTTCTTCCAGACGATACGGGTTAGCCGGCTGCATCACAGGCTCTGCCTCTTCCGGAACAGAACCTTTGGCAAAAACTGGCAAGGTATTTCTAGAATCCGGGATGACACGATTCGTATCACGTACACCAAACCAACGGTCTCATAGCATTGAATGGAACTCGGAGCACTGACACTGACCACTCACTGGCCTCGTCCTTCCTCAATCCATCGCTGCACTCCCGAGGCGTTGAGGAGCGTTGCTCCTTTACATCAGCTCTCCCACGCCAGTACCAGGATATTGTCTGTATACGTTAACGGGCAACAGTAACTACCACGGATACGACGTTCTTCCAGCGTAGACATACTGTGCCAGTACAGACTACAAAACGGGCTCAGCTGTCACAGAAGGACCACGCATCGCACATGTAACGTGAAGATTCTGCGTAAATTGTCGGCAGTATGGTGATGGCTGATAACGTCTGTACTTGCAACAGCTAATCTGCATATCAAACTTCAACTCGTTGCATCACAAAAAATATATAAAGGTGACGGTGACCAATGACCATGGCCTCTTGGGGGTATCTTTGTATCAATCAGTTTGCCAGTATGTGCCATGTCAATCTGATCAAAAACCTGAAATGACTAATTTGAAAGACAGAATGACGGTCCAAAAATTTATGCAAGCGTGATCAGGGGTTACTCAGTTCCCATCAGTGTTCTATACAAACTTGTTTCTTAACCTGGTATGAAAAATCCTCATCTCTGTGTGGAACTGCTGCTTATCCACACCCCTTCACATTTAACACCCTGAATAAGGGAATCCCCCGAAGAAAAATAGAATCCCTGGGATTAAAATGCGGACAGCCAGATGAATACACGTCGCAACCGTGCTACTAATATATGTGCTGCGAAGAACAAGAAGCTCAGCTACCGTAGAGGGACTTATGTTACTAAACTCATGCTATGTTTCACAAACTGTGGGAGTTGTAAAAATATAAGTTGTAAAGCTTTCAAACAGCAAAAGTAACCTCCAAGGTCATTCAAAGGCAATGACAATGGGCCCACCCAAGTCAGCCCTCAAATGGCATCTCGAATGAATTCTCGATCGGTTCAGTTGTTTTTCAAAAACGTGACCAACAGACACACAAACAAACCGACCACGCTTCTCCGTCTGCAGCAGTAGCTCTCATCTTATGCAATGCATTCGATGAGGCCTAAAATGAGTCACGTCACCCTGACCACAACTCCCCCCCCCCTTAAGGAATGCTTTGTCATCTACAGGCTAGGACTACCATGATCAACCTACTTATCAAATATGAAGTCTCTATCTCCACCTGTTTAAAAAAATAGGAAAAAATGACGCAAATTACAGACAAGTGGTCAAAGACTTCTGACAAAAGGCCGCATCGCCATCTCATCACCCCTCGCGGCGGCGAATGGATTCGTCCGACCATGACCCCATCTAGTACATGGTTTCTTGGGCCCACGTGAGTTCGCTCACCCCCTCCCTCATTGGCATCTCGTTTGGTTCTGCCGTTTATGCACGGCTCACGAAATGTGACCAACAGACACACACAGATGGACCGCATCTTATGCAACGCATGCAGGTCACTGAAAATAGCAGCATTTGACAGAGCGCATACGAGTTCCTATTACCTTCCATAATTAGTAATTATGTCCCTATCTTGCACCGTTTGTAAGATATAGCAAGATATAGGTTGGAATTGGAAATAGCTTTTAACCTATCCCACCTGCATTGAGCCACCGTTGGGCTGAGCTCATTCGAATTTCAAAAAGAACTCTGACGTCAAAAATTAGAGTCCCTCTGCTATTGTTTGGCGTAGTTTGCATTATCCTACGTTTACCCGTTCTGACGGAACACCGATTTGTGACAGACACAGACGGACCGACAGACACATATACAAGACCACAGCATATACCGCGCTAGCACAGACAGCGTCGCTGGGTAAAAATTTGTCTGTCATGCACATCAGCGGCGGCGGCCCGTTATCAAACAGGAAGTACAGCAGCCAGGCGGCCACCATTAGAGATTTGCAAGCCACCGAACACGGCTGATAGCTAGCTACTACGCCGTCCCAACCACACCCGCGCTCAAATACTAGCTACCGACCTACACATAGCATCCGGTACCCATGCCTTGTCGCTCAACAACAGAACAGGCTGGTATATCCAGACGCAGAACCACCTACAACCATATTTCCTCTCAACACGCAGATACAACGCAAAGGCGACGTTAAAAGCACCTTTTAAACATCATGTACGCATCCCTCTCAGGATTCGTGAATTCTGTTCCTGGAGCAATACTGCAATAATGTGAAATGCTGCGAATCTATTCTTGGAACACAAACGTACACAATTGCTCACAAAATGTTTGCTGCTCTCAGCTAAACACCGGTTTTCATCCCCGCCAGCATTTAGCTGTCGGCGATTGACGGAAATTGATGCATACTATACTTAGCAGCGATAACCTAGAATGTTGGCTCCCAATATGGCATAAACACGGTGACAGGACTGCTATAAAAAGCCTATGCTATTGTACACAATACATGAATAAATTAACCCCGTATGGGAATGACGGTCGACTCTTTGCAACTGACGTTTTTGCCAAGTTCAAAGTCACGTGACACAGAAACTTGGACAAATATCAAAAATCCGGCCCGATCAAATTTAGATATTGTGCGCTAGTTTAAGAATCCGTGGTCAGTTGCCAGCTCTCTTTGTAAATGGTGGACGAGATAGCTTTTGAAAATGGCCGGATATCCAAATTTAAAGGGCTCGTGACGTTGACCTTGGATCGGGTCATACTGCATACGGTCGTCACGTCGTGCATCACTCATCGACGTCTGGGGTACCGACATGACAAATTTCACTGAAATCGAAGAAACTTTTTGTGGACGGACGGACCGGCTTTATTAGGTCGAAGAGTCGACCTAGAAAGAACCGCAGCGGCATGGCAGTGAAACGGTACTTCATGCCGTGACAATAAGACTGAGTTTGGAGCTCAGACTGAAACACTGTGATATACTGACCTGCAAGAGAACTGATCCATCAGGAATAGTGATGCGTATACAGAATCGCTGACCAGCGTCCCATCGTGAGATTACATTAACGTCCTCAATATGCCAGTAAGGAATTGGACTCTCCATGAATCCATATGGCTGCAACACAATACAGGTGGCAAATAACAAATCCACACCATCACAACCACAACGTCCATTTTAATGGCCGTTTTCCAACTAAACCCGGTTCCCCCACTTTTCTTACTCCATTTATTTTGAAGGAGAAGTTTTGAGAATGAGAGGCTCAGCTTCTTAGAGGCTGGATACCGGCACCCTTCCTTTAGCCAATAAATCTGTGTCAAAGCAATGAAGGAAACTCTGAGCACTGACATCAACTAGAAAAAGTCACCCAATGGCATCATCCCTTCTTCATCCATCACTGGACTCCTGAGAGAAGGGGACAATGCTCCCTTTATGCCAGCTCTCAGACGCCATACTCCCAATAATAAGTCAAGAACATTCTTTAATGCTAAAGTAAAGTGCAAAATGCTAGGATAACACTAAGTGTATTGGTTTAAACTATGACCTGCATAAAATACTGAACAGCTGCTATAACACATTTCATCTAAGCAAGTGAGATCGACACACAAATCTTTTTTGTTGTACTAGACACAAACTACAGAAATGTGCAGTCCCACGCGAGGAATGTAAGTTCCCGATGGTTAGGGTTTGATCTTTGACCTTTTGACCTCAGAATCAGTGCATACGGACGTCCTACATGTACTACCCCGGTATATGTCTACTGACTCTGGTGCTGCTAGCTCAAGTCGTTTTCCCTTTGGAGCGCGGACAAACAGACAAACAAACAAACAAGTAAGTAAGTATGTAAGTGTACGTCGATTTGTACAGCGCATTGTCGTAACTACCTCTAATGCGATCAGACACAGATCACACAGTGTTATCTGCAAATTACACCATGCCTGCCTTTACTCTCCAGCCGCAGAACATCACCGCCCTTTGGCTGGTACTCATTTTACCGTCCCAAAGAAGGTAGAAGGCTGAGTCGACCTGACTGACAGACAGACAGACGCGACTGAACGCCTTACCCTAAATGATCATTGACAGTTGTCAACAATTTTAATTTGATCACTGTAAACGACGAATGACTGATTGAATGGAAGTGAAAATTTGCAGAGTGACTGAGGTATACAATTAGTACACCACTGGGAGATCGGGATCAAAGAGCACTAAAGGCCATCCACATAGTGTAAACAACGCCTCAGTCACGTTAGCTGATCAGCTCACAGTGTCTGCAGAAAACTAGCATCCTGGAGCACACCAGAGGCGAAAGGAAGGTAATGTGCTACGATAATGCTAATGCGCTGCTTATTTTTCTTCTATGCATGTAACATCAAAAGCGCTTATGAGCAGTCAATGGATGGGAGTTTTCTCAGCTTATCACGTCATCTAATATGGCTTGAACTCATGGATTCCGCTGAAACATGATCCTGCCAAGACAGAGTCAAAAAGTTATTACGGGATATTAGGAATAACCCAAAGATCAGAGCAAACATTAAAAATCGCAATCACACTGTCAAGATATCCCGGCAGATCTGTACTACTTTGGCAGTAATTCATCAGACATAAATCTACCCTACAGCTGACACTCTTGGCTGAGCTAGATGGTCCAGGCTAGCAGCACTCTGAACTCATTCTTAGGGCAGTCTCAGTATCCTAGAGGTCTATGCGGCTGTCAAAAGCCACTGCTAGAAGCCACAAAGTCGTCTGAGAGGAAAAGGTACTAAATTGCTCTGTCAATGTCAGTCACTTCCCTGCACAGTCCACATATCATCTAATTACAAAGCCTAGTGGACGTTGCATAACATCAACTTCACGAAGATAGGAATTCATGGCTGTAGCCCTGACATGGTAGGGCTTCAGCACCAGAGTGGCTATTAAGTCCAGCTGATATCTATACTAAGTCATAAATGGTCCACTGAGCAGTGCCATTCCCAATGACCTTCAATGATCTTAAACATTTTCTACATTCAACACTTTGAAAAATATAGCATACATTAGCAAGGATATATCAATGAACATGAACTCATGAACTGGACATACTTATAACTAAAATTCAAAAATTCGACCTACCACCGTAAAATTCAACAGGAATAATAGGGAATTTAAATACTGTATAAATTAACATATTCCGATTGTCCATTTGTCTCTATTCTGAGGTCACACCTTGAGAGGGGTCTGGGAGCGGGCTAGGCCCCTCCCCCCATGAATTTTTCAATTAAAGTGGCACATTTTCGTGAATTCTGATTGGTAGTTTTATCCATGCCATCACCAAAAAATGTTAAATTTTCTGCATGAAGTGGTGATTTGCTGGACATTGAAGATATACTTATAGGAAGTAGTGACTGAGTATGCTGGCAGAGTTATCAAATCAAATCAAATTTATTTGCCATAAATTCAGTACACAATATAACAATGAGTTTGCATTGCGTTTGGCTGGACAGACAGGCGATAACTTCGCACTTGTGTCTGCCCATGACAACTAAACCTTTAAAAAAATAAAAATAATATAAAAACCAAATAATACAATACTAGACAGTCAACACAGTTATGGGGTTGGTAAGCTTTTACTGCATTGTAATGCAAGGAATCTGGTGCTTGAAGTCTTGAAACATTGACAAAATCTAGGGGACAATTTGCATTAACATTACCCACTCCAAATTCTGCTGGTACTCGTCCCCTTCCCCTGTGATTTACATCCATGGTAACAAATTGACTGTGTGACAACTGACGAGATGACCGCGTGACGAGTTGACCCTGTGACCAGTTGATTGGTAGCCGGTCATGTACTGCAGGCAACTGTGGTTAATAACAACTAGAGGCAAGTGGGTAGTAGCAAGACCTGTTTAACTCAATCAATCAATCAATCAATCAAAACGAATTTATATAGCGCCCTACGTCGCAGGCGAATCAGAGGCGCGTGTTGGACTAGGCTAGGTAGAGTGTTTACGTTCGCTGTACGCA